>OJIY01000066.1_pt1 | contig 127738 bp, 105 predicted proteins | sample 1596061 | NCBI WGS metagenome assembly OJIY01 (sample SAMEA4350111, study PRJEB24818) | metagenome | biome: human; feature: gut; material: faeces | place: Denmark | collected 2013-09 | reverse complement strand
AGCCACAGGACCGACAGGAGCCGCAGGCCCGGCGGGGGTCACAGGACCCACGGGAGCCACAGGCCCACAGGGAGTACCGGGACCAGCAGGAGAAAACGGCCAGCCAGGGTCCACAGGACCAGCGGGAGCCACAGGTCCCACAGGAGCCACAGGTCCCACAGGAGTAACCGGGCCAACGGGCCCGGCAGCTGGAGGCGTATTCGCGTCGTTTATCAATTTTGGCGGTTTGTGGAATAATGGTATTCCGATTCCAATGGGAGAAGGGGTGGAAGACACTACCGGGAATATTGTCCTGACTGACGCAACCCACATTACCCTTATGCCAGGATACTACGCCATATCCTATCAGGTGTCTGCCATACTGGTGGACATTAGTTATATGCAGATAACCCCTGCATACAATGGAAGGGCACACCTGGAATACGGTATCTATTTTAAGACGGGAACAGAAAGAACCACTGCGTTCGGGGCAGTATCATTCATCATTGAGGTACCTGAAACCACCACGCTGTCTTTGTATTTTAACAGCCCTACCACCGGCCAGGAAGGGACTGCTACCATGGTGATTTTTAAGCTGGACAGAGATGTCTGAGCAGATGAAAGTGAATAAGGGAAAACAGTTCGGCGTGAAAGCGGGTATACCCTGTTTCCGCGCCTTTTTGTCAATGGAAGAGATGAATGCCGGACTGCAGGAGAATCCTGGCATGATATTGCTGTTTTTGATTATTTTTGCTATACTTTTATGTATTCAGTGATTTGATATCATTACATATGTATGATAACAGGATAAGCGGGGAGGTGCAGGATGGATTTCAGATATGAGACAGTGATTCCCAATGATGATTTGCCCTTTCGGATGTTCATATTTGAGGGAAGGGATGGGAATTACAGGGTCAGCAAGCATTGGCACCAGTCTGTGGAACTGTTTCTTGTGTTGGAGGGAAAGCTGGACTTCTACATCAATTCAAGACAATATACATTGAACCCCAATGATTTTGTCATTGTGAATCCCAATGAAATCCATTCCATTGAGTGTCCCGACCCCAACATTACCATTGTACTCCAGATTCCAATGAAATCCTTTGAAGGATATATGAGTGACGAGTCCTGCATTACCTTTGCGGATAGGGATGAGAACCAGAGGGCCAGGCTTGTGTCCCTGGTCACTGCCATGTACCGCACGTATGAGCAGAGGGGATTCGGCTATCGCCTGAAGGTGAAGAGCCAGTTTATGGAGTTCCTTTATCTGATTGTGACGGAATTCAGGATTGCGCAGATTGATAAGGTCCAGGTACAGCAAAAGCGGCATTTGGACAAGCTGTCCCAGGTGACCCAATACATGAAGGAGAATTATGACAAGGAATTGAGCCTGGAAATGGTTGCATCCAGGTTCGGCTTTACGCCGTCTTATCTTTCACATATGTTCAGGGAATATGCCCAGGTGGGGTACCGCACATACCTGATGGACTTAAGGGTGAAGTATGCTATGCGGGAACTGCTGAATTCAGACCGTTATGTGGGGGACATTGCCCTGGACCACGGATTTGCGGACGCAAGGGCATTTGCCAAAGCCTTTAAAAAGCGGTATGGCTGCCTGCCCAGTCAGTACCGGAAGCAGATGAACCGGAAGCAGATGAACCAGAAACAGGCGAACCCATAAAAATCGCAAAAAAGTGCTGTTAGTTCGTAAAATAACAGCACGTTTTTTTTGTCCGTTTATATTATAATAAATACCAGAGAAAACAGGCCGGTGCACATGGAGAAACGCACGGCCCGATACAAGGAGGTATGAACATGGGGATGACAGTCAAAAAGGTGACGGATTCGGCATTTAAAGCCTATGGAAGGGTCATCACAGGTTATGATTTCAGCGGTCTGCTAAAGGCAATGGAACAAACGCCTTTACCTGAGGACGTTATTTACATACCCTCACTGCCTGAGATGGAGGCCCTGCCTGCGGCAAAGGAGCTGGGAAATGGAATCTACGGCCAGATGCCCATCCAGATAGGATGCTGCAACGGACATAACAAGAAACTGAATGCAGTGGAATATCACCGGGATTCAGAAGTGGACATTGCTGTGGACGACCTGATTCTGATATTGGGAAAACAGCAGGATATTGAGGAGGACCACACATACGACACATCCAGAATGGAGGCATTTCTGGTTCCGGCAGGAACCGCTGTGGAGGTATATGCAACCACCCTGCACTATGCACCCTGCCATGTAAAGGATGAGGGCTTCCGATGTGTAATTGTCCTTCCAAAAGACACCAACCTGGACATGGAGCCGGTGGAAGTAAAGGACCCTGAGGACAGGCTTTTATTTGCCAGGAACAAGTGGCTCATCGGACATGCAGAGGGCGGGCTGCCGGAGGGAGCGTTTATCGGCCTAAAGGGTGAAAACCTGAGCGTGTGATGCAGATAACAGAACACAATTTTCAGATGCAGACAATAAAATCAATCATGTATGAGGAGGATAATACAATGAACAATACACCAGAAGTAAAAATCGGAATCGTGGCAGTGAGCAGGGACTGTTTCCCGGAGTCTCTTTCTGTCAACAGAAGAAAAGCATTAGTGGAAGCCTACAAGGCTAAATATGACGCAGCAGAAATTTATGAATGTCCGGTATGCATCGTGGAGAGCGAGATACATATGATGCAGGCATTGGAGGACATCAAGAAGGCAGGCTGCAACGCCCTGTGCGTATACCTGGGCAATTTTGGTCCTGAGATATCAGAAACCCTGCTGGCAAAGCATTTTGACGGACCTAAGATGTTCGTGGCAGCGGCTGAGGAGTCCGGCGATAATCTGTGCCAGGGCCGCGGCGATGCATACTGCGGTATGCTCAATGCCAGCTATAATCTGGCGCTGCGCAACATCAAGGCATATATTCCGGAGTATCCGGTAGGGGATGCAGAGGACCTCGCGGATATGATTCATGAATTTGTGCCCATTGCCCGTGCAGTGGCTGCATTAGGCGAGCTCAAAATCATCAGCTTCGGTCCAAGGCCGCTGAATTTCCTGGCCTGCAATGCGCCAATCAAGCAGCTTTACAACCTGGGCGTGGAGATTGAGGAGAATTCCGAGCTGGATTTGTTCGAGGCATTTAACAAGCATGCAGGAGATGAGCGTATTCCAGGTATTGTGAAGGAGATGGAGGAAGAGCTGGGAGCAGGCAATAAAAAGCCTGAGATACTTTCCAAGCTGGCCCAGTATGAGCTGACCTTAAAGGATTGGGTGGAAGAGCACAAGGGCTACCGCAAGTATGTGGCTATTGCCGGAAAATGCTGGCCCGCATTCCAGACACAGTTTGGTTTCGTGCCCTGCTATGTGAACAGCCGTCTGACATCACAGGGAATCCCGGTGTCCTGTGAGGTGGATATCTACGGAGCCCTCAGCGAATACATCGGTACAGTTATCAGCCAGGATACAGTTACTCTTCTGGACATCAACAACACGGTTCCCAAGGATATGTATGAGGCTGATATCAAGGGCAAATATGATTACACGCTTAAGGATACATTCATGGGCTTCCACTGCGGTAACACAGCTTCCGGAAAGCTGTCTTTCTGTGAGATGAAATACCAGATGATTATGGCCAGGGCTCTTCCAATCGAAGTGACCCAGGGAACCCTGGAAGGAGATATAAAACCGGGCAGCATTACCTTCTACCGTCTCCAGAGCACAGCAGACAACAAGCTGAGAGCTTACATTGCACAGGGAGAGGTGCTTCCGGTTGCAACCCGTTCCTTTGGCTCCATCGGCGTGTTCGCTATCCCGGAGATGGGACGCTTCTACCGCCATGTGCTCATCGAGAAGAACTATCCGCATCACGGAGCAGTTGCTTTTGGAAACTACGGCAAGGCATTATTTGAGGTATTTAAGTATATTGGCGTGGATGTGGAGGAAATCGGCTACAACCAGCCAAAGAGCGTAAGATATAAGACAGAGAATCCATTTGCATAAAAATGCAGGGAGGGAAAGATATGCTTTACATAGGAGTGGACCTGGGAACCTCAGCAGTAAAATTATTATTAATGGATGGAAGCGGACGAATCCACAAGGTGGTTTCACGGGAGTACCCTCTGTATTTCCCCCATCCTGCATGGTCGGAGCAGAACCCGGAGGACTGGTTCGCAGCCTCCGTGGACGGCATGAAGGAGCTGACTTCGGAGTGCGATAAATCACAGGTGGCAGGTATCAGTTTCGGAGGCCAGATGCACGGCCTTGTGACGCTGGATGCGGCGGATGGAGTCATCCGCCCGGCCATCCTCTGGAATGACGGACGGTCCGAGAAGGAGACAGATTACCTGAACCAGACCATTGGCAAGGATAAGCTGTCCGCTTACACGGCCAATATTGCATTTACCGGCTTTACAGCCCCAAAGATTCTGTGGATGAAGAAGAATGAACCGGAGAACTTTGCCCGTATATGTAAAATTATGCTTCCCAAGGATTATCTGGCTTACAGGCTGTCAGGCAGTTTCTGTACGGATTACTCCGATGCCTCCGGCATGCTGCTTCTGGATGTGGCACATAAGTGCTGGTCTGATGAGATGATGGAGCTGTGCGGTATCACCAGGGAACAGCTTCCGGATTTGTATGAGAGCTATCAGGTGGTGGGAAATCTGAAGGCAGAACTGGCAGAAGAGCTGGGATTTTCACAGAACGTGAAAATTATTGCCGGAGCAGGAGACAATGCGGCTGCTGCCGTAGGCACCGGAACCGTTGGGGAGGGATGCTGCAATATTTCCCTGGGAACCAGCGGAACCATCTTTATTTCCAGCGAAAGCTTTAAGGTGGACTGCAACAATGCACTTCATTCCTTTGACCATGCAGACGGGCATTTCCATCTCATGGGATGTATGTTAAGCGCTGCCTCCTGTAATAAGTGGTGGATGGAGGAAATCCTTAAGACAAAGGAATTCTCCAGGGAGCAGGAGGGAATCGTGAAACTGGGAGAGAACCATGTGTTCTATCTGCCCTATCTCATGGGAGAGCGTTCTCCTCATAACGACCCAAGGGCCAGGGCATGTTTCATCGGCATGACCATGGATACCAGCAGAGAGGAGATGACCCAGGCCGTATTGGAAGGCGTGGTATTCGGACTCAGGGATTCTCTGGAGGTGGCAAGAAGTTTAGGCATCCGAATCGACCGAACCAAAATCTGCGGCGGGGGAGCAAAGAGCCCTCTGTGGAAGAAGATGGTGGCCAACATCATGAATGTGAAGGTGGATGTGGTTGAAAACGAGGAAGGCCCTGCCCTGGGAGGCGCCATACTGGCAGCCGTGGGCTGCGGGGAGTATCCGGACGTGAAGACCGCAGCGGACAGCATTGTAAAAGTCATAGAGACCATTGAGCCGGATGCTGACCTGGCCGGAAAGTATGAAAAGCAGTACGGCAAGTTCAGGCAGATGTATCCTGCACTTAAGACGGTATTCCAGAATCTGGAAGAATAATACAAACAGGGAGCCGGATGATTCAGGCCCCATTGCATGGCAGTTGGATGCAGCGGGGCCCTGGAAGTCAGGCTCTTTTTTTTCTGTGACGGTGCTCATTGTGCTGAGTGTGGGCAATGTGATAGGGGGTCAAGCCTGTACGGTTTCGGTTTGTGCTGCTTTAGGATAAGCGGCATATCATAGGCATGCATTGTTTAAATGGTATGCTGATTCATCATTCACCAGGATTTCATCCTGTGCCGTCTGGCAAGAAGCAATTATCTGATTTTCCACCCGGTTTTGGGCAGTGAATCCAAGCATGAAACTATAATATAAAAGAAATCAGGATACTATTGTATGGGGAAGTAAAAACTTTTATAATGGAGATAGGTTCTTATATGGCGCCTGAGAAGGAGGCTGTATGAAAGAAACGATGCGTGCTTTCCTGTTGGGAGAGTATAGGCCGGAAGAGGACTGGGATGCCAGGGCCTCTGGAGCACCCCTGGAGGACCGTGCAATGAAAATGGCAGCACAGTTTTTTGGTGTGGAACTGCTGCCGTTGCTGGGAATTACAGGAAAAATCCGGCAGATTGCGCCCACTGAACAGATTTATCTGGAGATGAAGGATTTTTATGAGGACTTCAATTACCTGATGGAGGATGGGACCTGGCGGCACATTGAGTTCGAAAGTGACAGCATCCTGGATGAGGACCTTCGCCGGTTTCGGGCATACGAAGGAGTGTGCAGCTATTATTATCAGGTAGAGGTCATTACCAGCGTGGTGTGCAGTTCTGCTGTACGGGAACTGAAGACAGAACTCCGGGAAGGGCTGAATACATATCAGGTCCATGTAATCCGTCTGAAGGATTGGAGTGCTGAGCGCATCATCCAGGGAAAGCTCCTGAAGAAGGGGCAGGGCACTCTGTCCAGACAGGATATGGTGGAGCTTCTGCTGACACCTCTTATGGGGGGGACCATGCCGCAGAAAAAGCGCATTGAGGAAAGTCTGAATTTGCTGCGTGGCGTGGAGGACCTTCTGGGAAAAGAGGATTCTATGCGTATGGAATCTATGTTGTTTGCATTTGCAATGAAATTTTTGAAACAACGAGAGTTGAACGAGGTAAAGGAGGTATTTTGCATGTCATATTTAGGAGAGCTGCTGGAAGAAGGAGGAATACAGAAGGGGCTGGAGAAGGGTATGGGCGCGCTGATAGAGACCTGTGTTGAGCTGGGACATACATACGAAGTGACCATGCAGAAGCCAGGTGAGAAGTTTTCGCTTTCTCCGGAGGAGGCAAAGGCAAAGATGGAGAAATACTGGAAAACACCGTGATTTGTTTTATGCCCTCCTGTATTCGTAGAGGCGGGAGGGCATGAATAGGGCCGGAACTTTTAGTGGACAGGGCATAAGCCCATCATTTTACCGGCCCTGTCTCATTTTCTTTCTGACGCCGGAAGGCGTATCCCCGAACTGTTCTCCAAACATCCTGCGGAATAATTTATAATTGGTGAAGCCATGGCGTTCCAGAATATCACGGACAGAATCCTCCGTGGTAATCAGGTCGCGGTAAATATAGGACAGGCGAAGTTCATTCTGGTATTCCAGGAAGGTAACGCCCATACATTTTTTGAAAAAACGGCAGAAGTATCCCGGCTGTAAAAAGGCCACCCGGGCGATTTCACTGGTGGTGATGGGACGGTTGTAATGCCTGGCCGTGTAGGTCAGTACCGGGTCCAGACGGCTTAAATCTTTGTTTTTCTGATTCACATCCGGTTTTAATACCTGTACACTGAAATTGTGGTACAGCTGGAACAATAATTCAAAGAGCAGGCTGTTAAAACGCAGCAAAAAGCCTTTCGGCCGTATGTCGTTGGCAATCTGCATCTGGGTCAGGGTGTCCTTCATCCGGTCCAGTTTGGTCCTCATGATTGGGTCCTGGGTTTCGGGGTTCCACAGAAAAAGGAGCTGGCTTACCTCAGGTATATAGGTTTCCATGAACTCCATGGGAATCTGCAGCACAATGGCCCGGTTGGGATGGGTACACTTGGTGGAGTGTATGACATTGGAATTAATAAGGATGCATTGACCGGCCGGGAGATTTCGGCTCATCCTCTCCGCTGTTACCTCCAGTTCACCTTCAAGCATATAAATAATTTCCACTGCCCTGTGCCAATGGCTGGGTACATAACTGCCCGGGTCCACAGAGGTGAAGAAACGTACCTTTGTGGCCTCGGGTACCTGAATAATTTCATACAATATATTTTCTTTTGCTTCCGTCATATTCATCCCCCTCTTTCATTATTGTATCATTCCTGCAGTCATCCCACAAGAAGAGAAAATCGACCTATTATATGGGAAGTATCAGTCCTGTTCCCCCCACGAATCCTGTGATACTATATATTATGAAAGAAATACCCGGGGAACAGATTCCATGCGCATGGAAACAGGGACAGATGGAGATTACGGCTTACCGTATCTCTATCCGGCCGGACAGGAAGGGCAGGAGACTGGGGACGGACCCAATGGGGGATTGACGGATTCTCCATGGATAAGGATAAAATCCGCCTTATGGCAGTCCCTGCCATCCATCCACAATGGCAGGGCCATTTTATAAAAACAAAGAGAGGAATCAAGGGATGAATAGGGAAGGTAAATTAACGCTGGGGAAATTGGCGGAACGTTTTTCATATGGCTGCGGAGATTTCGGATGCAATATCATTTATACGGCCATGTCGGCATTTCTGCTGTTTTATTATACGGATTATGCGGGGGTCAGTGCCTTTGCAGTCGGAAGCATTATGATGGTCTCAAGATTTTTTGACGGTATCAGCGACATCATCATGGGCGTGATTGTGGACAGGACAAAATCCAGGTTCGGAAAGGCCAGGCCCTGGCTGCTGCGCATGTGCATACCCTTTGCCATATCCGGCATCCTGTTGTTCTCAGTGCCGGTTTCCTGGTCTTCTGCGCCTAAACTGGTGTATGTGTTTATTACATATAACCTGGTGTCCACGGTCATTTATACGGCCATCAATGTGCCGTATTCCGCGCTGAACGCATTGATGACCCAGGACCCATACGAGAGGTCTGTGCTGAGCATTTTCAGAAATCTGCTGGCAACAGCAGGCACACTGACCATCAACACATTTACACTGCCTCTTGTGGAGTATTTCGGAAATACGCCTTCTGCCTGGACTAAAACATTCATGGTGTTCGGCCTTCTGTCCGTGGCGGCATTCCTGATTAATTTCCTGGGCACCAGGGAACGGGTGAAGCCTGCTGTCCGTGAGGAGGGGGAGGAGCCGGTGCAGAATGTGCCTTTTGCAGAAGGAATCAAGGCCCTGTTCAGGAATAAGTACTGGCTCATGATGACAGGAATGCTGGCATTGTTTTTCCTGATGTATTCCGTAAACGGCGGTTCCACTGTCTTTTATGCTAAGGATGTACTGGGCAATAAGGATTTAGTGGCACTGATAAACGGTATTTTCAATGTGGTGCAGATTGCAGGCATGTTCTTTATCGCCATGCTGGTAAAACGGCTGGGAAAGCGCAATGTGTTTTCGGTGGGCCTGATACTGGATATTATCGGCATGCTGGTGCTCAATTTCTCCGGCGGAGCCATGGGACTTATCATTGTATCCAGCATCATCCGGGGACTGGGCAATGCCTGCGGCGGGGCCACTATGTGGGCCATGGTATCAGATACCATTGACTACGGGGAATGGAAGACAGGATACCGCACCGAGGGGCTGGTCAACAGCGCCTGCAGCTTTGGATATAAGATTGGAAATGGAATTGGTTCCGCCCTCTTGGGATGGATACTGGAGTTGGGAGGTTATGTGGGCCAGGCAGCTGCCCAGTCTGCTTCCGCCCTTGCATCCATTAAAATTTGTTTTGTGTGGATTCCCATTGGGATTTATGCGGCAGGACTGGTCATTATGAGTTTCTATCATCTGGATGCTGAGTTTTCAGGCATCATAGCTGATTTGAAGAGCCGGAATGGAAAATAGGATACCATGCAGGTTTATCCTGTAAGGAGAGCATCTGAAGGCAAATAAGGAGAGAAAACCATGCATATAAAAGGCGTGAATTTAGGGAATTGGCTGGTGCTGGAGAAATGGATGAGCCCGGCGCTGTTTGAAGGAACGGAAGCAGAGGATGAATATTACCTGCCCCGGCAGCTTTCGAGGGAGGTGTATGAGGCCAGAATCAGGATACACCGTTCAGAATATATCACGGAACGGGATTTTGTTGCAATCCGCTCCATGGGTATGGAAGCTGTGCGGATTCCTGTCCCGTACTTCATATTTGGAGACAGGGAGCCCTTCATCGGCTGTGTGGAGGAGCTGGACAAGGCATTCAGGTGGGCGGAGCGGTATGGTCTAAAGATACTGATTGACCTGCATACAGCGCCGGAAGGACAGAATGGTTTTGACAACGGAGGCATCTGCGGCGTATGTAAGTGGTCAAAAAACCCGGCAGAGGTGGAGTATGTCCTGGGTGTCCTGGAACGTCTGGCAAAACGGTACGGCAGGAGGCAGGGACTGTGGGGAATCGAGGTGCTGAATGAACCTGTTACGGAGCGGATGTGGAAGATATTTGACGTGCCAAACCGCTATCCTCCGGCAGAGCCCGCCACGGCAGAGGGGTCAGGCCCCATTTCCATGGAGTTTTTAAGGGATTTCTATCTGAGGGCCTATGACTGCCTGCGAAAGCATATGCCGGAAGATAAATATGTGGTAATTCATGACGGATTTGAACTTAAGGCGTGGAAGGATTTCATGAGGGAGGACAAATATGTAAATGTGGTCCTGGACACCCACCAGTATCTCATGATTGCGGAGGCGGCAGGCTGCGGACAGACCCTGCCCGCTTATCTGGAATATATCCAGAACCATTATGCCGCGGACATAGAGGAAATGCAAAAGTATTTTGATGTCATATGCGGTGAATGGTGCCTTTTCAACTCCCTGGCCTGCGGCTGTGATACAAAGGGGGGCAGAAGTGTGCTGAACGGCGAAGAAGGCGCAGGACAGGACGCTATGGATGAAAAGGAGAAAGGCCATATCTACAGGGCTCTGGCAGAGGCGCAGACAGAAGCCTGGGATAAAGGAAGCGGATATTTTTACTGGAGCTATAAACTACTGACAGACACGGTTAATGTACCTGGCTGGATTGGCTGGGACAGCTGGGATTTGGGCCGGTGCGCTGCCTTTGGATGGTTTCCGGTGCAAAGTAATAACATACAGGACCATGCCGGTGAGCACGGTGCTGTCCGAAATTATGAAGCTGCCCGGTGCCGTGCAGCCGGCCGGGATAAGGAGGAAATGAGATGATACACAACCCCATACTTCCGGGATTCAACCCGGACCCCTGCATCTGCAGAAAAGGAGACGACTATTATCTGGCAGTGTCCACCTTTGAGTGGTTTCCGGGAATCCCCATCTACCATTCGCGGGACCTGAAACACTGGGAGCTTTACACCCATGTGCTAACGGACGATGAAAAGGTGGATTTAAAGAAGCTTCCCAGTGCAAAGGGGGTCTGGGCGCCGTGCCTGACATACTGTGAGGCGGAAGATACCTTCTATGTGGTGTACGGCGTTATGAACTCCATGAATGCAAGGTATTTTGACGTGGATAATTATCTGGTGACTGCAAAGGACATAAGGGGACCCTGGAGCGAGCCGGTCTACCTTCATTCCTCAGGCTTTGACGCATCCATATTCCACGATGACGATGGCAGGAAATACATTGTCTCCCTGGAATGGGAGACAAGAGAAGGATATGAAAAGCCCGGCTCCATCTGCATGGTGGAGTACGATGCAGCTAAAAAAGAAATCGTGGGATATCCCAGACGCATGTGGCGGGGCGGTACGGACCGCGGATGCATCGAAGCCCCCCATCTGACAAAACGGGGAGAGTACTATTACATCATGTGCGCGGAAGGCGGCACTGGTTATAACCACTGCGTAACCATGGGACGTTCCGGGAATGTATGGGGACCATATGAGAGGGACCCCATGAATCCAATCGTCACCAGTGTGCCGGGAGAATCCTTCGAGAGACAGGACCCGGACCACTTAAAGCCCAAGTATTATAATCCGGATTCCATCCTCCAGAAATCCGGCCATGGAAGCTATGTGGACCTTCCCACAGGGGAGGTGTATCTGGTCCACCTCTGCGCCAGGCCCTTTGTGCCGGAGCTTCGCTGTACCCTGGGCAGGGAGACAGCCATACAGAAAATGATGTGGACAGAGGACGGGTGGCTGCGTATGGCGGACGGAAGCAATCTGGCAAAGCTGGAGGTGCCGGAGACTTCTCTTCCTGAGTTCCCGGTGGAGAAAATACCGGACTTTGACGGTTTTGACAGCAATGAGCTGGGAAATTTCTATTATGCGCCCCGTATCATGCCCCAGAGGTTTGCTGATGTGAATGCCAGACCGGGCTATGTACGGCTCAGGGGCCAGGAATCCAGGACATCCCTGAACAAGGTGAGCATCCTGGCCAGAAAGCTGACAAGCGTGTATGCCAGAATTACCACAAAAATGGAGTTCGTGCCCCAGGTCCACCAGCACAGTGCGGGGCTGATTCTCTATTACGACAACATGAATTACATAAACCTGAGAAAATATTACAGCGAAACTCTGGGGCAGAGCGCCTTATCCGTCATCCATCTGGAAAACGGAGTAAAGACGGAATTCCTCAACACCAGGATACCGGTGGAGGACCGGCCTGTTTACCTGAGGCTGTACGTACAGGGCAGACAGTCCTGGTTTGAATGGAGCTATGACGGAGAGGAATATGAGAAAATCGGGCGCATCTTTGATACCACGCGGTTTTCCGACGAGTACTGCAGATACGGGGAGTTCACCGGAACCATGGCAGGCATAACCTGCGCGGACCGTGTAAAACATGCCCATTATGCTGACTTTGATTTTCTGGAATATGTGGAGCAGCAGGGAGAGTAAGAGGACAAGGATATATGTATTGGTATGCCGGTTCACCCGGCATACCATTTTTCTTTTTAGATTGGGATATACCAAAACACATTTCTCATCCCCTCCCCCCAATCCCCAGTGCTTTTCTGCTGCCGAAACCATCAAAAAACTTGCATAGTCAGCTTGGGACGTGATAATATCTATAATATGGATAAAAGATACTTTGAGAGAACAGGAGAGGTAAGATGACAAGGGACAGGATATATGAGTATTTCATTGAAAAGGACAACAACTGTGCGGAAACCATGCTGCGCGCCCTGAATGACGAATACCAGCTGGGAATACCGGAAGAGTCGGTTAAACTGGTGGGCGGATTCGGAGGGGGAATGGGCTGCGGTAAGGCCTGCGGCGCCCTGTGCGGCGGATGTTCAGCCATCAGCTACCGGCTTATTAAGGAAAGGGCCCATGCAACGCCTGAGCTTAAACCGGCTGTGGCTGCGTTTGCAGAGGAATTCGTGGAACGTTTTGGTTCAGATGCCTGCTGTGAGCTGGTGAAAACCTATAAAAAAGAAGATACCCGCTGTCTCCACATGATTTGCATGGCTGCGGACATTGCAGATGCATGTTTTGAGAGAATCATATCAGCGGAAGAAAGGAAATAGAGATTATGAGGATATTAATTGTAGGCGGCGTGGCCGGAGGCGCATCCGTGGCGGCAAGGGCCAGGAGACTGGACGCCCAATCGGAAATCATTATGTTTGAGAGAGGGCATCACGTGTCATTTTCCAACTGTGCCCTTCCCTACTATCTCAGCGGCACGGTAAAGGACAGCAATGCCCTGGTCATGATGAGCCCGGAGAAGTTCAGGAAACAGTACGACATTGAAGCAAGGACGGACAGCGAGGTCCTGTCAGCGGACAGGGAGAAGAAGACCATCCGGGTAAGGGACGGGCGCACCGGGGATATCTATGAGGAGCGCTATGACATCCTGGTCCTTTCACCGGGGGCCAGTCCCATCCGGCCAAAGAGCATAGAGGGCGTGGACAGGCCCAATGTATTTACGGTAAGGAATGTGACGGATATTGTGAACCTGAAGAAATTCGTGACGGATTGCCGGATTCAGGATGTGGCTGTGGTGGGCGGAGGATTTATCGGCATTGAGGTGGCTGAGAATCTGAGCATGGACAAAAGACATGTAACGGTCATCGAGGCCCAGGACCAGATTATGGCACCCTTTGATTATGATATGGTACAGATGCTTCAGAAGGAACTGCTTGACCATGGAGTGGATGTAATTGTCAGCGACGGCGTCAGCGCCATCGGGGAAGACAGCATCACCCTGGCTTCGGGAAAGAAAGTCAAGGCGGGAATGACCGTGCTGGCCATCGGAGTTGCGCCTGAGACCAGCCTTGCAGAGGCCATGGGTCTGGAGCTGGGGGAGACAGGAGCCATTAAGGTGGACCACAATTACAGGACAAGCGACCCTGACATCTATGCAGTGGGAGACGCCATAGAGGTGTTTAACAGGCTGACCCATAAGCCTTCCAGGCTTGCGCTGGCAGGCCCGGCCCAGAGACAGGCCAGGGCAGCGGCAGACCATATGTACGGCATTCCCCATAATAACAAGGGAGTTATTGGCTCCTGTGCGGTCCGTATCTTTGACCTGAATGCAGCAGCCACTGGTCTGAACGAAAAGGCAGCCGGAGCAGCCGGTATTCCCCATGATTCTGTCTATATTATCCCAACGGATAAGGTTGGGCTGATGCCGGGAAGCGCTCCCATGCACTTTAAGCTGGTTTATGAATATCCCACAGGAAAGATTCTGGGTGCCCAGGCCATTGGGCGGGGGAATGCGGATAAGAGGATTGATGTCATTGCGGCCATGATTTCCATGGGAGGTACCCTGGAGGATTTAAAGGAGCTGGAGCTGTGTTATTCGCCGGTATTCGGAACCGCTAAGGATGTGGTGAACCAGGCAGCCCTGGTGGCCCTGAACCTGCTTTACGCAAAAGTGAGGCAGGTGCCTGTGACAAAGGTACGGGAACTGGTGGAGACAGGGGCGTGCATCATAGATGTCCGGGAAAAGAATGAATACGACCAGGGGCATTTGAAGACATCTGTCAACATCCCGCTGTCAGAGTTTCGGGACCGTCTGGATGAGATACCAAAGGATTGTCCGGTATACCTTCATTGCCGGTCCAGCCAGAGAAGCTACAATGCCTGCATGGCCCTTATAAACCGCGGGTACAGGAATGTATGGAATATATCCGGCTCCTATCTGGGAATCTGCCTGTATGAGTATTTTACGGATGTGACTACAGGGCGTGAGAAGATTGTGACTGAGTATAATTTTAAGTAATATTTCCGGGTGATTCCGGAATGGAAGGACCGGCGGCTTGCCGGTCCTCTGCTGTCCGGCAGGCAGGGGAATCGGGGATGGGATTCAGTTCCGGCCGGAGCCTGTTTGGGTCTGCCATGGGACAGCCAGAAAAGGAGGATGTTTCAATGACAATCGATGTGGAATCAAGCGTTCATGCGGGAAAGGCCATGGAGCTGTTTCTCAGCGGATATAACTGCGCCCAGTCCGTGTTTGCCGCGTTCTGTGACCTGCACGGCATGGAGGAAAAGGAGGCGCTCCGGTTAAGCTCCTCCTTTGGAGGCGGTATGGGACGGCTGCGTGAGGTCTGCGGGGCTCTCAGCGGCATATTCATGACAGCTGGCATTGTGTATGGTTATGACAGTCCCGGAGACAAGGATGCCAAGACGGAGCATTACAAGAGAATCCAGGAGCTGGCAGAGGCATTTCAGGAGAGGACAGGAACCCTGCTGTGCCGGGAACTTCTGGGCCTGGAGGGCACGGGAAAGGACAGCTACATACCGTCCGACCGGACCGAAGCCTACTACCAGTCCCGCCCCTGCAGGGAGCTGGTGGGTCTGGCAGCCGCCATACTGGACGCTTATCTGGCGGAGCATCATCCGACAGAGCACTACCCGGCGGAGCCTCATCCGGCGGAGCATCATCCGGCGGAGCATCACCCGGCGGAGCCAAAGCCAGTCTGCTAGTGCCTGTTTGAAAACTCATTCCTGTCAGATGCCGAACACGCTCCGGTCTGCTGCGGTTCCTTCCTGCATGGATGGCAGCCAATTGGGAGACAATGACAAGCATAAAGTTTCCGGGAGGTGCATATGGAACGGTCCGGTCGTTTCCTTAAAATTATAAAAATAGCTGCGGGAAGCCTGCTGGCCATGGCGGCTGCCCAGGCGCTGGGCCTTAAATACAGCTCTTCCGCCGGCGTGATTACCCTGCTCAGCATCCAGGATACGAAGCGGGAAACCATAAGGGTCATGGCCAGACGGCTGCTGGCTTTCCTGGCGGCAATGGTCCTTGGCCCGTTATCCTTTGCAGCGGCGGGATACCGGCCTTTGGCCATGGGGATTTTTCTGCTGATGTTTACTCCTTTATGCATGAAATGGGGCATACAGGAGGGGATATCCGTGAACACGGTTCTGATGACCCACATTCTGGCTGAGGGCTCCATGGGCATGGCGGACATTGCCAACGAGGCCCTTCTGCTGTTTGTGGGCACAGGAGTGGGGGTTCTGCTCAATCTGTACATTCCGGGTTCAGGCACAGCCATACGTTCTGCCCAGAGAAAAATCGAGGAGATGTTTATCTGCCTGCTGAGACAGATGGCATCGGGACTGGAGGCAGAGGATGAAGCAGGACAGACAGCCAGTGATGGATTTCAGGCATTGGAACAGGCGCTGGAGCAGGGGGAGCGCAGGGCTTACGAGGGCATGGAGAACAGCCTTTTGACGGACACCCGCTACTACCTTGCTTACATGGGGCTGCGCAGGAACCAGTTTGCCATCCTGTGCAGGATGCGGGACTGCTTTTCAAGGATGGAAACCATACCCGGACAGGCGGCCGTGGTGGCCTCCCTGCTCCGGTCCGTAAGCGTTTCCTTCCATGAACGGAACAATGCCCTGGAGCTGCTGCGGGAGCTTGAACAGGTGAAATTACAGATGAAGGCCCAGCCTCTTCCTGCCCACAGGCAGGAATTCGAGAGCCGGGCCTTGCTATACCTGAGTCTGCTGGAACTGGAGCAGTTCCTGGTGCTGAAAAGGGAATTTGCCATGGGGCTGAGCCGGGAAGAAATCCGAAGGTTCTGGGGCGGGGGATGACCATGGTCTGGACCGGATGCAAAGCCGGAATAAACAAAAGCAGCCAGTCCGGCGCCCATCCTGGGGCTTAGGCCGGGGCAGCAAACTGCTCCGACAGCTTGTGGAACAGGGACTGGGCTTCGTCTCCCTGCCGGTTGATATAATCTGCTTCCGGAATTTCTATGTCATGAATCAGCACATTGCGAATCTTGCGCAGGGACACAATCTGGTTGATGCACTCCTTGTCCAGCAGATTCAGCCGTTTTAATGTATTGATGTTGAAGGCTCCCCGCACCTTGGGGGAATTTTTGGAAGAGACACGGTTGAGCAGCTGTTCCAGGGGCACCCATTGGCTGAAGAAGTATTCCACTGCATTGCGCTCGTCCACGCTGATGCCCTCCTGACCGGCCCGCAGCTCCTGGTAGATATGATAACGCTTTTCATTGCCCGTAATCATCTGGTCAATAATCTGCTGGGAGATGTTGCGCCGGTCCTTCTCGAATTTCACGGATTTGAGGACAGGCTCCAGCACCTTTACACTGTTCATTTTCAGGCGTCCACTGAGCTTGAACAAAAGCTCAATATTGCCCATGCGCAGCTCAATATCCTCAGGCCGGAAGTTGTTGCTGAGATAATTGTACAGGTAGGATGCCAGCTCGTACTGTGAGCCGAATTCCGCATTCTTATTCCGGATGCGCTCATTGCCGGCGTCCTGAAGCCGTTCCAGGGCAATCTCGCCGGCCAGCACCAGGCCGTTTAGCTCGTCCAGGATTGCCAGCTCCTCATCGGACAGGGTCCCCTGGAGGGGCTTGTAGACCAAATCGTGTTCCACCTCAGACCATGCGTGCATGAGGACCGAAGCCACCTGGATTTCAATGCGGGCCGCGGCATACTTTTTCTGGGAAGGGTCCAGGGATTCCTCCTTCATATGGGCCCGGTAATGGTTGGCCCAGTAACCGGAAAAACGCTTGTTATAGGAAGGCGGTTTGGACTGCTCCGGGAACTGCTTGGTTTCCAGAAGGGTAAAGAGGTCGTTAATCAGGCCGTCCGCCTTGTCGCGGTCGCCCGGGAAGTAAAGGGACACCCTGACGCCGCACAGGTCTGCAATATCTTCATATATCTCACGCATGTTCTTGTAGGGGACTGTCCGCCTGGAATTGCGTATGAGAACCTTGCTTTTCAGACGTCCCGGGGCTTTGGCCCGGGATGTCACCATGGCCCGGATACCGGCTGCCTGAAGGGCGTTTTCCAGCTGTCTGGCAGCCATCCGGCCGGCTGTCTCATAAAAGTTCATCTTCTTCTTATAATTCTCTATGAACTGGTTGATTAAATCCATATTCACTCTCCGTCGTGCTTTGATACCCCATATTATATAACATTTTCAGAGGGAAGTCACCCCTGTGGTAACATTTCGGATAAAAAGTAAAAACCCGCTGGATTAAATGAAATTTGGTGCTATACTTAAAATAAGAAAGCTCCGGATGCATCCGGTCATGAAGGATGGTACATATGAAGAAAAAACTTATTCCCTTTGTCCTTTTCCTGTCTCTTTTGGGACTGGGAGCCCTGTCCCTTCTGTCCATACATAATCTGCAGGGAAATGCCAGGGTTATCAACTATACAGGCGTTGTCAGAGGCGCCACACAGCGTCTTGTCAAGGAAGAACTGAAGGGACATGCGGATGATGCCCTCATAGAGCATCTGGACGGGATACTGGATGAGCTGGCCACCGGCCAGGGAACCAACCGTCTCATCCGTCTGGACGACCAGGCTTACCAGGACCTTCTGGCTTCCATGGAAAGCCAGTGGCAGATGCTTAAAGAAGAAATTATGCTGGTGAGGCAGGGAGCAGACCCGGAGAACCTGTTTGAGCTCAGTGAGAGCTACTTCCAGCTGGCGGATGCAACCGTGACAGCGGCAGAGCTGTATACGGAGAAACAGGTAAATCAGGCCAGCCAGGGCTTCGGCGTCCTGATACTTGCCGCCATGGGAGTATGGGGGATACTGGTATGGCAGGAGCGCAGACAGGATAAAATGCAGGCTGTCATACAGGAAAAGGAAAATGCCAACCGGGAGCAGAAACAGCGTCTGGACCGCATGTGGGATACACTGCGCGCTCCTCTCAACGATATATCCGAGATGATGTATGTCTCAGATGCGCAGACCTATGAGCTGCTGTTTTTAAATGAGGCGGGAATGAAGAATTTCCACCTGGATTCCATTGAGGGAAAGCTCTGCTATCAGGTGTTCCATGGTCGGGAGGAACCCTGCCCGTTCTGCAGGGAGCATTTTACGGGTCATGATGATATTGTTACATGGGAGAATACCAATCCCATAACCGGCCGCCATTATCTGTTAAAGGACCGTCTGATTGAGTGGAACGGCCGTCCGGCCCGTCTGGAGATTGCCTTTGATGTGACGGAGGCGGAAAAGGAGAAGCAGAGCCTGAAGTTTGCCCTCAGGGCAGAGGATATGCTGGTGGACTGTGTACGCAGTCTGTATGGAGATGCGGGAATCAGTGAAACACTTCCCGTCATTCTTGAAAAACTGGGGCGGTTTATGCATGCGGACAGGTCCTATGTATTCATGTTAAGGGACGGTAAGCTGTACAATGAATATGAGTGGTGCGCAGAGGGCGTGGAATCCCAGATGGAGACGCTGCAGGGTGTGCCTGTGGAACTCGTCAGCCGGTGGCTTGCGATTTTTGACCGGCAGGAGTGCATGGTGCTGGAGGATGTGCAGGAGCTGAAAGAGAATTACAGGGATGAGTATGAGGTACTGAAGATGCAGGGAATCACCAGTCTGGTAACAGCGCCTTTGGAACGGGACGGTCATTTCTGCGGCGCAATCGGTGTGGATAATCCTCCTGTGGAGGAGCTGGTTAATATAGGCCCTCTTCTGCGCACTCTGGGATATTTCCTCATGCTGGCTTACCGCAGGGATGAGAACGCAAAGGAATTAAACCGCCTCAGCTATCACGACACACTGACCACGTTCTACAACCGCAACCGGTATATTGCGGATACGGATGATATGAAGGATACGGATTCACCGGTGGGCATTGTATATCTGGATGTCAACGGACTAAAGGATATCAATGACCTGAGGGGACACGCCTTTGGAGATAAGGTCCTGGTGGAATGCGCCAGGCGGATGCGTGAGACCTTTGAAGGGGCTGATTTCTACCGAATCGGCGGAGATGAATTTGTCATCATATGCCGGAGATGGGGAAAGGAAGCGTTTGAAGAAAAGGTGGAGCTGCTCAGGAAGAATTTTGAGCGTGATACCATCTGCAGGGCAGCGGTGGGAAGCCGGTGGGCGAAGGAAACGGAAGATTTACCCCAAATCATTGCGGATGCAGATGCCAGGATGTATGAGGATAAAAAGGAGTTTTACCGCCGGAGTCCTGTGTCCAGGCGCTACAGGCACCAGAACGATGAGGTAATCAACCTGTCCAACCCGGAGATTCTGGCGGATGAACTGGGAAAAAATCATTTTGTGGTTTATGTACAGCCCAAGGTTTCCTCAGCGGACCGGACTGCTGTGGGAGCAGAGGCGCTGATACGCTACCAGTCAAAGGAAGGGTCCATGGTGCTGCCCGGAAATTTCCTGCCCCTTCTGGAGGAGGCCAAGACCATAAGCCAGGTGGACTTTTTTGTTTTTGAATTTATCTGCTCCAAGGTAAAGGAGTGGGCTGACCGGGAAAAACAGGCATTTCCGGTTTCAGTGAATTTTTCCAGGTTTTCCCTGGCCCAGCCCTCCTTTGTGGAACAGCTGGTGAAGCTGTGTGATAAATATGGAATCTCACCGGGATACCTGGAAATCGAGATAACGGAGAGTATACGGAACGCGCCGGAGATAGACTTAAAGGACCTGATAGGGAAACTGCGCCAGGCAGGATTCACCGTTGCCCTGGATGATTTCGGAACCGAGTATGTGAACCTGTCCCTGCTGTCTTCGGTGGAATTTGACGTGCTTAAGCTGGATAAGACCATGGTGGACGACATGGTCAATAATCCCAAGGCCCAGGCCATCATCGAATCCATTGCAGGAATCTGCAGGAAGATGGGAATCCGGGTGGTGGCCGAGGGAATCGAGACAGAGGAACAGATGTCCGTGCTGCGCACCTGCGGGGTGGAGACGGCCCAGGGATACCTGTTCAGCAGGCCCATATCCGTGGAGGAGTATGAGGAAAAATATCTGTAAGTCACATGGAATGAGGGGACGGAGACTGGCCGGCATGTATAGGGATATGGTTACAGGTGAACCCATGGAGGCGTCTGGCGTCAGTCTGCCTGGTTACGGATTTCTGTGGATGAAGCGTCAGTGCGGATGACAAAGCCGTATTCCGCCGTGCTTTTGTCCGCCCACTGGCAGTTTACCCGGAATCCTCTCAAAATACCTGCTTCCATATAGGAAGACATATCAGAACTCAGCATGGCTGCCCCGTTGGTATTCAGGGAAAAAACAGCTGTGCCGCCGGAACAGGCCAGGGTAAATTCCTCTGTGGCCTGTTCTGTGTATTTAGGGGAACCGTCATTCCGCAGTATGAGGTCCTGAATCGTTATGGTATCAGGGACCGTGCCATCCCTGAACTCCAGGGTTATATCCGTTCCCAGCTTGACGTACGGGATGTCCTGCACCTTTTCAACCAGATAGGAGAGGGGTTCTGCCCCGCAGGCAATGATGCCTCCCTCGTTCCCCTCACTGTCCGGCGTATATAATTCATATCCGCCTGAAGAAGAGGGGATTTCCTCTTTATCCGGCCCGCAGGCAACAAAAAGCCGGGGGATGACGGTGCCGGCGGAGGGGGCTCCGGTTGGCACTGTTGTTCCGGCCGGAACCGTTGCCCTGGCCGGAGCGCTGGAATTATATGTATCGCTTTTCCGGCTCAGAATGTGCCGCTGCGTGACTGCTGCCGTGCACAGGGCGGTCAGGAGGACTGTTAACATCAAAACAGGAATGAATCTGAATCTTCCTTTCATGAAAATTTCCTTTCCGGTCAATTAGGACCATTTACTTTGTTCTTCCATCATGTTTCCATATAATTAATATAATACAGCCAGCCCCATAAGACTTGAAGAAAAGCTGAAAAATTCTTACAGTTCCATGAGGAAATGCTTTTCTATTGATACTTTTGGAAAGGGGGTGTATTCTGTTAGATAGAAAAAAAGAAAATGAAAGAGGAACCTTCATGAGTCACTATGAATTAATCGGCTTTGATATGGACGGCACCATACTGAACAGCCAAAAGACCATATCGCCCCGTACATTAGACGCAGTAAACCGCGCTGCCCGCATGGGAAAACGCGTTATCTTATCCACCGGCCGCTGCATCAGCGAGCTGGAGGAATTCAGGGATGTCCTTGCCAGTGTCAGCCACTATGTCTGCGAAAGCGGCGCGCTGATTTATGATGCGGGCCGGCAGAGAGTCCTCCACTCAGAGACACTCCCGCCTGATTTGGTGGACCAGGTGCTGGAAATCGCTGCCCATGAGGACGTAATGGTATACATGATGAGCAGCGGACAGGCTCTGGCAAATAAAAGCCAGGTGGCGGACACCGGCCGTTACCACATGGGCATTTACCAGAAGATGATGGACCGGGTGGTGAATAAGACTGATGACATTGCCGCTCTTTACAGGGAAAAGCATTTTCCTGTGGAGAAGCTGAACCTGTTTTCAGCCTCCGCTGATATCCGGGAACGGCTTCATTCCCGGATTTGCAGGCTTCCCCTTGCCCTTGCATATGCGGAAGGCGCTTCCCTGGAGCTGTCCCCCCTGAATGTCAGTAAGGCCAGCGGTCTTGTGTGGCTGTGCAGGCACCTGGATATCCCTCTTCATAAGACCATCATCGTGGGGGACGCGGACAATGACGCCCAGGTGCTGCAGATTGCGGGACTTTCTGTTGCCATGGGCAATGCCCTGCCCCACATAAAGGAAGGGTGCGATGTGGTGGTGGCTGACAATGACCACGACGGATGCGCAGAGGCAGTGGACCTCTACCTGCTTAAGGATTGAGAATCAGGTCCGGCAGGCAGGCGGACCTGGAAACAGGCGCCTCCTTCCGGTGAATCCGACACACTTATGGCGCCGCCGTGAAGCTGTACCAGCTCCTTTGCAATGCTGAGCCCCAGTCCGTAATTCTGTTTATCGCTTCGGGAGCTGTCTCCCCGGTAAAACCGGTCAAATATATGTTTCTTTGCCTCATTATCCATGCCGCAGCCCTGGTCTGATACGGTAAGGCAGACCATGTCCCGGCTGCGGGAGAGCAGATGCTTATCCGTCTGCACGGACGCGGCCAGTCTGACCTTTCTGCCCTTGGGCGTGTAGCGCAGGGCATTGTCCAGGAGGACGGCCAGAACCTGCTCCAGGCGGTTTTCATCCCCGGAAACCCTGGGAAGGGAGGATTCGGGCAGCTCCAGTTTCAGGCACACGCCCTTGTCCTGGTATAATGGCTCAAAGCGCTCGTAGACGCTGATTAACAGGGTATCCATGTCCAGAGGGGATTTCCTGAGGCTCCACTGCCCTGTGTCGGCAGAGGCCAGAAGCAGCATGTCGCCTACCAGGCAGGACATGCGGGAACACTCCCGGTCCATGTTATCCATGAATTTTTCCCTTTGGTCAGGAGCTGCCCGGACAGCGCAGATGCTGGAACGGATAACTGCAAGGGGTGCTCTCAGCTCATGTGAGGCTGCTGCTATGAATTCATTCTGCTGCTTCTGGCTTTCCGCCAATGGTTTTAAGGATTTTCCCACCAATACCCAGCTGACGGACATCAGCGCGGCGATGCCGGCCAGATTGAGAAGAAAGAACAGGATACCCTGGCGGTAGAAGCCGAATCCCATGGGGTCCTTGAAGGCCAGCAGCGTCAGGCTCTGAAAGCCCGTCCGAGTGGGAAGGACAAGCACGCTGCCCAGATAGGTGTCGCTGCGGTCCCCTGTTACCGTGAATACAGAGCTTCTGAGCAGGGAGGAGGACACCGGCCGCACTGACGGGTCAATGCCCTGGGCCTTGGCGGCTTCCCTGGCCCGCATAATTAAGGTGTCCCGTTCGCTGGCCGGGGACCAGGAGCCGCGGTAAAGAAGAGGCTTTCCATTATCCTCAATATGTATAATCAGGCGGTTATCACTTTCCAGCCGGGACAGCCAGGTGCAGCTGATGGTGGAGCCGGACTGGAGCCGGGAGGTGATATTCAGCATTTGGTTCTGAAAGGCATCCATGGCTTTTTTGCTGAATTCCCTGGCGCTTATGACCAGGATGCCAATGACCACCAGGGTCAGAATCAGGCCCGTGGTCATGGTGAAAAGGGCGGTGAGCTGCCGCCGGAGCCGTTTAATCATGAGTCCCTCCGTTATCAAGGCGGTATCCGATTCCATGAACCGTCTTAATCCGGGGCAGTGCCCCGATGGATTTAAGGCGCCGCCTCAGGAAATAGATATAGTTGTCCAGGTTTCCATCCTCCACCTCGGAGTCAGGACCCCATATGTAGGACAGAATCAGCCCCCTGGGAAGGACCTGGCCTGCATTGCGAATCAGGTACTCCATCAGGGCGGACTCGCGTTTGCTCAGCTGCAGGGTTCCCTGGGGGCCGGTAAGCTCTCTTTTTTCCGGGTCCAGGCTAATGTTTAAACAGGCTGCCGCGGGACTCTGTTTAAAATTCCCCGGCCGCCTGGTAAGAGCGCGGATTCTGGCAAGCAGCTCGCCCACGGCATAGGGCTTTACCAGATAGTCGTCAGCGCCTGCATCCAGGCCGTCAATCCTGTCGTTTATACCGTCCAGGGCTGTGGTGATAATGACCGGCGTGGTAATATTCATCCTTCTTAAGCCTCCCAGGACGCTGAGACCGTCCATCTGGGGAAGCATCCGGTCCAGTATGATTACATCGTAGGGATATTCAGCCGCATAATAAAAAGCCTCCTGTCCCTGGCAGCAGCAGTCGGTAACATATCCGGCCTGCTCCAGCTGCAGCTTTATGGCGTCGCATAATTCCTTATCATCTTCAACAAACAGAATCCTCATCATCCCATCCCCATTGTCATTGATATATGGAATCATTATAGCAGACAAATCTCTAAAAAGCCTAAAAGAAATTCTTCCGGTTTTTCAGTTTTTTTAGAGATTTGTCTGCTATGATACAGGGGACATGGAGATTGGCCGGGAGGGACTGGACGGCAGGAGCAGACTGCCGGACACATCTTCCGGAACCAGAAGGGAGAAATAACAATGAAAAAGAAATTTATGGGCCTGTGCCTGGCTGTCAGCATGCTGGCAGGCTGCCTGTGGGGCTGTTCCTCCACCTCCGGTACGTACGGCAGCGGGAATGGACATGGACAGCAGACAGAATCAGAGAAACAGGCAGGGGAAGGGGACCAGCCGGACGGACCAAGGGGAAGATATGTGGAGAGCAGCATAGACATACTGTTGGAAGAAGGGGAGAGAGCCGCCGATATCATACAGACAGAGGACAAGGTTCTGGAACTGTACACGGTCAGGGACAAAAAAGCCGGCAGATACATATGGACAGGTGAAAAATGGGAGAAACAGGACAACAGCCTGCTGGAGGGCCTGGAATTTCCATACGGGTCCCTGCACATGATATACGGGGAGGATGGAAACCGTTATGTGGTGTACCAGGCCGGGGATGATTATAAGACATTTATGATGAAGCTGACAGAGGGACAGGAGCCCCAGATGCTTCTGGACCATGTTTTTTCCGTCAAAAATGACCGTGAATACTACGATGTAAGACCTGACTTTGCGGCAGTGTCAAAAGAGGGATTGATTCTCCTGTCCTACAGCAGGATGACGGACGTGTACACGCCGGAGGGGGATTTGGTTCTTTCTCTGCCCCAGAAGTGGAGCTCCATGGAATGGAAGGCATCCGGCCTACTTATGGGGGACAGCTATATCACAAACAGTGAAGGCGCCTACCTGAGCTATGATATATCCGGAATGTCGGCTTCTGCCAAGGAAGAGATACCGTTCCAGTCGCCGGATTTTGATATGTGGGCCCCCATGGCTGCTGACGGAAGCGGGGGGATATACATTGCAAATCCCCAGGGAATCCACCACATGAACCAGGGAGGAAGCCTGTGGGAGACAGTGGCTGACGGCAATCTGAATTCCCTGAGTATGCCCAGCGCCAATCTCAATAAACTGTTTGTGGGGACCCAGGATGATTTTTATGTATGGATATCCCAGGATGGCAAGGAGGAGCTGAAACATTATACATATGACTCCCAGATACCGTCCGTGCCTACCCGGACACTGACGGTGTACGGACTGAATCTGGAAGAGTCAGATACCATCCGCCAGGCAGCTTCCATGTTCCAGCTGGAACACCCGGATGTCAGGGTGGAATTGATTGACGGACAGACAGAGGCAGGCAGCACCACGGTATCTGATACCATAAGGGCCCTGAACACGGAGCTGTTAGGAGGAAACGGGGCGGACCTGCTGGTGTTGGACGGACTTCCGGCGGACTCTTACATAGAGAAGGGGATTCTTGAGGACATGAAGGAATCCTTAAGTCCCATGATAACTTCCGGAGAGCTGATGGAGCAGGTGTCAAAGCCTTATACAGAGGAAAACGGTGGTATTTACCAGATTCCCACCAGGATGCTGCTGCTGGCTGCCTATGGAGACAGCCAGGCCATAGCCAGCCTTGGTTCCATGGAAGCCATGAGGGATTACCAGAAGGATTCGTCCCATCTGCCCCTGCGGCCAAAGACAAATTATGAGAATCTGCTGCGTCAGATACTGATGCTGGAATACGATGAAATTGTGGATATCAATACAGGAAAGCCCTATCCGGATAAGATAAAGGAATTGCTGGAGACGGTGAAGGTCCTGGGGGAGGCAAACGGAGCCCGGCCTGCTTTTGATGAGTCCGAGGATGGGGGAAGGGGTAATGTCTACAACCTTATGCCGGGAACGGATGGACTGCTGGGAAGTGAGTACGACCGTGTGGACCGTGGCATGAGCGCCATTGCAATCGATAAGATAGAGGGGATGTACGATGTTCTGCTGCCCCTGGCGGTACAGAGAAAGCACGGTTTTGCCATGGAGGATGTAAATGCGTCCTACCTGCCGGCGGGAACCATGGGAATCAACCAGGCCGGCCGGAACAAGGAGATGGCGCGGGAATTCATTCTCTTTGTGCTGGGGCGGGATGTCCAGTCAAAGGACCTCTCAGACGGTCTTCCTGTCAATGCTCTGGCAGCCCAGGACTGGGTGGACCGGGAAAATGCAAACGGCACATCCATTGCTGTCAGCTGTACGGACGGTTACGAACTGGCAGGCAGCTGGCCTGCAAAGGCGGAACGCCGGATTGTGTTTGATATTGCGGCCAAGGCGTCCCGTCCTATCCGGATGGACCGGGTTCTTACGGAAATCATTATCAATGAGACAAAAGGATTCTTTGAGGGAAGCCTGACCCTGGAACAGGCGGCTCAGAATGCGCAGAACAAGGCAATGCTGTATTTTTCGGAATAGGGAACATACCAACCCCCAATCCGGGAACTGTTTCAAACTCCATCCCCGTAACATGAGGCCATGGCTGTTCTTAGCCCCAAGTCTGGCGGGGACAGCAATGTTCGTGCTCATACCCTTTGTGAACGTGGTGGCCCGCTCTTTTTTCCAGGCAGTGGGCGGGCAGTTTGTGGGCATGGAGAATTTTATGCAGGTTTTTCACAGTCAGGCATTCCGTCTGGCTGTGAAGAATACCCTGCATTTCATTCTGGTGTGCATACCGGCGCTGATGGCCTTCTCTCTGTGGACCGCCGTGCTTGTGACATCGGCTGCGGACAACCGGGGCCTGTATAAGACTACCATACTGCTGCCAATGGCCATTCCCGTGGCGTCTGTCGTGCTGCTGTGGAAGCTTCTGCTCTATCCGCAGGGGCTTCTTGACCAGATGGTGGTGGGGGCAGGGGGAACCGGCCGTGACTGGCTGAATCAGGACAGTGCATTTAATATTCTGGTGCTGACCTATATCTGGAAAAACACGGGATACGATATGATGCTCTGGCTGGCCGGTCTGGACGGGATACCGAAAGAGCTTTTTGAGGCGGCAAAGGTGGACGGCGCCGGGGCCTGGCAGAGCTTTTACTATGTGGCCCTGCCCGGGCTCAGGAGCACATGTTTTCTGGTTCTTGTGCTGTCTGTCATTAATTCCTTCAAGGTGTTCAGGGAGGCATACCTTATATCCGGGGATTATCCCCATGAGAGCATCTACATGCTCCAGCACCTGTTCAACCATTGGTTCGTATCCCTGGATATCCAGAAGATGAGCGCGGCATCGGTGATGGTGGAATCGTCTATCCTGATTCCGGTGCTGCTTTGGACCTGGAAGAGGAAAAAGAGATGATAAAACGTATTGTGGTAAATGCAGTCCTTATTCTCCTGTGCCTGTTCATATGGCTCCCCCTGATTCTCATGGCAGGCAATTCGCTGATGTCGGAAGGGGAGATGCTTCAGCGCTTCGGCGCTGTCTTTGGCATTGGGAATGCTCCCGTAAAGGCAGCCCTCATTCCCTCCTATCCCACGCTCAGTCCCTTTGTGGAGCTGCTTCTGGATTCACCGGGATTTTATGTGATGTTTTGGAACTCCTGCCTGCAGACAGGGCTGACACTGGCAGGGCAGCTGCTCATAGCCCTTCCCGGAGCCTGGGCCTTTGCCCACTTCCGGTTTCCGGGAAAGAGGGCATTATTTCTGTTCTATATCATTCTCATGATGCAGCCCTTTCAGGTGACCATGGTCCCCAATTACCTGGTCCTTAAGCAGTTTTGTCTGTTAAATACCCATCTGGCGGTTATTCTGCCGGGAATCTTTTCCGCATTTCCGGTTTTTATCATGACAAAATTTTTTGCATCCATTCCAACGCCCCTTATAGAGGCCGCACGACTGGATGGAGCAGGGGACTTTTCCATATTCATGAAGGTAGGCATGCCGGTGGGGCGGCCCGGCATCATTTCCATGCTGGTACTGGGATTTCTGGAATACTGGAATGCCATTGAACAGCCCATGACATTTTTAAAGGAAAAGAGGCTGTGGCCGCTGTCCCTTTATCTGCCGGATATATCGGCTGATAAGGCAGGAGCTGCCTGGGCTGCCTCGGTCATTATGATGGTTCTCCCTGTCCTGCTTTTTATCATGGGCCAGGATACGCTGGAGCAGGGGATTGCCGCATCAGGAATCAAGGAGTGAGTCTCAATGAATGTGAAAAAAGCAGCGGCCGTATTCCTGGCCCTTATGGCGGCCCTGACCTTTCTGTCCAGGGCGCTGGATTCCTTCACCGTCATACGGGTGAAGGCGGGATATGGAAAGCAGGATGTGGTTTCCTATACAGTACAGGGAGAGGGGGAGCTTACTGCCGGAAGAATGGTATACATATCACTGCCGGAGAATATGCAGGTGGAGGAAATCCAGGCCCGGTCCGGGCAGCCGGTGAAGGCCGGTGATACGGTTCTGACCCTTCAGATGGAAGGGCTGGAGGAGGAACGGGATGCCCTGGCTCTGGAGTACAGAAAGGCGGAGCTGGCCCTGAAACAGGAGCAGATGTCCTCGGCTGCTGTGCCGCGGGTGACTGAGGAGACCCTTGCACTGCAGCAGCTGGCAGCAGCCCAGAGGGCGCTGGAACTGGGAAACCAGGACCTGGCTGAGGCAGAGGCGGACCATGAGGCGGCAGCCATTGAACTGGAGCACGATTACGTACAGAAGAAGAACAGGACCAGGGAGCAGGTGAAGGAGGATAACCGTAAGGCCATGAAAAGTGCCAGAAGGGCGTATGAATCAGCTCAGAAATCCAGGGATGCTGCTGTGAGAAAGGCGGAGCGGGAAGTGGAGGACAGACAGAAGAAGCTGGACCGTCTGGAGGAACAGGAGGCTTCAGAGGAGGAACTGGAACGGGCGGGTCTGGAACTGGAGCGGGCCAGTGAGGATTTAGAGGATATCCGGGATGAAGAGGACCTGAAGGTAGAGGAGGCCAGGGCAAAGATGTATGCGGCCGAGGAGGATTACGAGGATGTGGATTACGGGGAAAAGGAAACCCAGGAGGACCTGAGAAAGGACTATGAGGATGCATTAAAGGCAGAAGATGATAAGCTGGAGGAAGCAGGCAGGAAGGTCCGGGATTTGGAGGAGAGCCTGTATCAGGCCATGGAAAAGGTGGAAAATGCAAGGGTGTCGGATGCCGGTACAGCGGCAGGGGAAGCAGCCGGAAGGGAAATGTCCGGGCTGAAACAGGAATCTATGAAACTGGATATGGAAGAAATCCGGAAAAAGCAGAGAAAGATGGAAGAATATATAGAAGCACAGGGACAAATCAAGGCGCCGGCGGATGGGGTGATGGTGGATACCGGACTGCAGGCCGGCGACCGAATCCAGGCAGGGCATCAGGTCAGGCTGGCAGTGGGAAGCCTGGAGCTAAAGGCACAGATTGACAAGGAGACTGCCGGGGCAGGTCTTTTGAAAAAGGGTACTGTGATGAAAGTAAAGCTGGCAGGGAAGTCAAAGAATGCAGAAGCAGAAGTGGAAGACCTGGTCCAGCTGGGAGAGGAGGGGAAAATCCAGTTGACGGCCAGGATGCAGGAAGGCGAAGGCAGTCTGGGGGACCAGGTATCCTTTGCTGTGAATATGGAATCCGGGGCATATCCCTGCGTGATTCCCATCGAGGCTCTGCGGGAGGATAATAAAGGATATTACTGCCTGGCTGCAGAGCCGGAGAAAACCATACTGGGAGAGGAAGAGAAGGCAGTGAGAATCCAGGTGGAGGTATTGGAAAAGAGCAGTTCTGCGGCGGCTGTGTCAGGTCTTGTGACAAAGGATATGAAGCTGATTACGGAATCCAACAAATCCGTGAGTGAAGGCGACCGGGTCAGGGTGGTGGAAGAATGAAACGATGGATTGGGCTGATACTCATCGCCGTCTTATGGGGGTATGGGGCCATCCTGGCCTGGACCATGAAGGATGCAGGAAACCAGGTGTTCCTGTACTGCGGGGAAGGGAGTGCAGTGGAGGCGGAGCAGATTTCCCAGGCGCTGGAGCGTGAACAGGAGCAGGGCAGGGAAATGCCCCCTGAAATTTCGGCCTGGTCCCGGACAGAAAAGGTAAAGGTAATGAACCCCGTATTGGGAAGGTCAGAGGAGGCGGACTGCATTATTGTATACGGGCATAAGGAAATGGCGTCATACCGCAGGCTGCTGGGAGGCACATACGGCTACCGGTCAGACCAGGATGGATGCGTCATCAGCAGCGGTCTTGCCATGGAACTGTTCGGAGGTCCGGATGTGACGGGAACATATATCTGGTGCAGGGAGAAGGCTTACAGGATACAGGGTGTTACCGATGATTCATCCCTTGTCATACTGCTGCCCGCCAAGGCGAAAGACGCCATGAGGTTCATGTTGCTTACGCGGACGGATTATGCAGGTATGGAAACAGGAAAAACAGCAGTGGAACGTTTTTTGTACAGGAATGGGATTCACTCCGGAAAGGTCCTGGTGGACGGAACTTATTTTTCCTCCGCCGCAGGCTTTGGAATATGTCTGCCCCTGTGGATGATGCCGCTGCGGGCGCTCACTGCTTTTAGCAGCAGGAGAGAAAGGAAGGTGGAAAGGGGAAGGGAGATAAGGGGATGCATCCTGGCAGCCGTGTTCTTTCTGGCAGGAACATTCCTGGCGTGGAAGCTGGAACTTAAGATACCTGCTGATTTGATTCCCAGCAGGTGGTCGGATTTTGAATTCTGGGCCAGGAGGATAGAGGAACTGCGGTTGGATATGGCTGCCACAGGGGAGGCCGGGGCGGTCCGGTGGCTGGCGCAGTTAAAGGGCAGGCTGGCCGTGTGCCTCATCTGTTCCCTGGCAGGCGGGGCAGGAGGTATCATGTGGAGGCGGACCTGACTTGTGGAAGAGGAGAATACGACTATTTTAATCTGGTATCAGAGGATTTTTTTTATTCAAAAATACCTTTGACGGAACTTACAGAAAATGGTATGATATGAATAACGGCGTGTAGCAGAACTGCGTAAATCCAGTTGACTGTTTCAGGCCGTTTTTTTGTTTCAATTTGGGATGGTGAAACAATGACAATCAAATCAATCCGGGCCATGACAGGTCCGGGAAAAAGCGTGTAGCCTAAGGCATAAAACCAGCTCTTCAGGCATCACGCTTTTATTTTTTTATTAAGGAGGAGAGTCCAATGAACCAAAAATCCAACACCTTTCTTGAAACAGAGCCCATCGGCTCCCTGATGGGAAAGTACGCAGTCCCCTGCATCATTTCCCTGCTGGTGGCAGCCCTGTACAACATTGTGGACCAGATTTTCATTGCCAATGCAAGCTATCTTGGGTCCTACGGAAATGCGGCCAACACCGTGGTATTCCCCCTGACCGTGGTGGCCCTGGCAATTGCTGTCATGATAGGGGACGGCTGCTGCGCTTTTGTCAGTATCAGTCTGGGTGCGGACCGGAAGGATGCTGCCCATAAGAGCATTGGCAGCGCCGTGATTCTCTGCGTCATCAGCAGCCTGGCGCTGACGGTTATTTATCTGGTATTGATGGAGCCAATCCTTACTGTATTTGGGGGCAGGGTCAACGAGGAGACCTTTTACCACGCAAAGGAATATTTTTTCTGGATTGCCCTGGGAGTCCCGTTTTACATGTTCGGCCAGGCCATGAATCCAATCATCCGTTCCGACGGCAGCCCTGGGTTTGCCATGATATCCACTTTGGCGGGAGCCGCTGTCAATATTATCCTGGACCCTGTTTTTATCTTTATATTCAGATGGGGCATGATGGGCGCTGCGGTGGCCACTGTCATAGGCCAGGTGTTGACAGCGGCTCTTGCGGTATGGTATCTGCGCCGTATGAAGGCGGTCAGACTTAAGAAAGGCAGCTTCGCCATCCCTGTCCCGTTAGCCGGAAAGTATCTGCCCTTAGGCATCTGCAGCTTTCTTTCCCAGATATCCCTGGTAGCCGCCATGGCTGCCATCCAGAACATGACACTGAAATACGGCGCTCTGGACCCTGTGTTTGGTCAGGTGCAATACGCCCAGATTCCCATGGCCGTGCTGGGAATTGTCATGAAATTTTTCCAGATTGTCATTTCCGTGGCAGTGGGCATAGCGGCAGGCTGTATCCCCATTGTAGGCTATAACATAGGGGCCGGAAGGAAGGACAGGGCAAAAGGTCTGTTTACCCGCCTGCTGGCAGCAGAAGCAGCGGTGGGAGCCCTGGCCCTTTTGATTGCAGAGTTTTTACCGGAACAGCTTATAGGCCTGTTCGGGGCTGCCAATGAGAGTGTTTACTATACGGATTTTGCAGTGAGATGTTTCCGGATTTATCTGTGCATGATGATGTTTGCCACAGTAAACAAGTCCACATTTATTTACCTCCAGTCCCTTGGAAAGGCATTTCTCTCCACCATGCTTTCCATGGTGCGCGAGGTGGTATTCGGCGTGGGATTTGCGCTGCTGCTGCCTGGTTTTTTCGGACTGGACGGGGTACTGTATTCCATGCCTGTGTCAGACGTACTGACCTTTCTTATTTCTGTATGCGTCATAAGCTATACATACAGGACACTTAAATCATGAAATGAAAAGGAGGATGTGATAAATGGAACGCATGGTTAACAGGGAAACGGTAAAGAACCGGATTATTACAGTCAGCCGTGAGTTTGGCAGCGGCGGAAGGACCATTGGAAAGGAAACAGCTCAAAAGCTGGGAGTTCCTTGCTATGACCAGGAACTGATTGAAGCCATAGCAAAGGAAAGCGGATTTGCCAGAGAGTATATTGCAGAGCGCGGAGAGTATGCATCCAGTAAGGGCTGGCTGGCCAGCGCCCTGTCCGACCGGGATTTTTACGGACACTCCAATCAGGATTACCTGTGGACCGTACAGAGAAGGGTGATTCTGGACCTGGCGGCCCAGGGCCCCTGTGTCATTGTTGGGCGGTGTGCGGATTACATCCTGAGGGATTATGCGGACTGCCTTACAGTGTTCATCCATTCCGCGCCTGACAAGCGGGCGGAGCGAATCGTGAAGCAGTACGGTGAGGGCAGCGATGCGCCGGAAAAGCGGCTGAAGGATAAGGATAAACGGCGGGCAGCTTATTATCAGTTCTATACGGACAGGAAATGGGGAGAGGCCCGGAACTATCATATTTCCCTGGACAGCGGGATGCTGGGGATTGAATCCTGCGTCCGGGTTCTGGAGGGATTGTTTTAGGATGTAAGCGTAGCGTTTGACGGACCCATTTGCGTCCTGGAATATATGGGGCGGCCCGGAGAGAACGAATTCCATTCTCCGGGCCGCCCCATGAGCTGCGGGTATTGATGTTCTGCTGTCCCTGTGCAGTTAATTGCGTCTTCCGCTGCCGTCCACATAATAGCCGTCCGGCGTTGTCTGATTCGCATACATGGCTCCGCTGCTGTCCAGGTAGTACCAGGAACCGTTTATGAACTGCCACCCGGTGAGCATGATGCCGCTGTCATTCATATAATACCAGCGGCCGTTGATATACTGCCATCCGGTGAGGACAGCTCCGCTGCCATCCAGATAGTACCAGGCGCCATTGATGAACTGCCACCCGGTGAGCATGACGCCGTCGCTGTTCAGATAGTACCAGCGGCCGTTTATAAACTGAAAACCGGTAAGCATAGCCCCGCTGCCGTCCAGGTAATACCAATGTCCGCTGAGATACTGCCATCCGGTAAGCATGACGCCGTCCCCGTTCATGTAGTACCAGCGTCCGCTGACAGCCTGCCAGCCCCTGGTCATGGCCCCGCTGCTGCCCAGATAATACCATGAGCCGTTGATTTGCTGCCATCCGGTTAACATATATCCGTCACGGTTGAAATAATACCAGGTGTTATTGATTTTCTCCCAGGTATTAGAGGGGTATCCCCCATTATAATACCTGTACCACCATCCATACTGGTTCTGGACCCAGGACCCGCTGCCATTATTTGAAACCTGGCGTTCCGTAACCGTGTTCTCATCGGAATACCCAGACCAGTCGCCGGCCCTGTCCGCATACTTGGCAATGGAACGCACCCGGAAGGTATAATCACCGGAGCGGGTGATTTCGTTGCGGAAGTCATAAGAGGTGCCGGAAGCAGTGACTGTGGTGACCAGATTTTTATTCCGGTACAGGCGGACTTCATAATGCTTTACATCCTCGTCTGCCTTATCCCATCTGGCGCGGAAACCGCTCCAGTCCAGTCCCTGTATGGTACCGGGTTTTCCGTCGGCCTGGTTGAGATAGCATTCCAGGTTCAAAGTACTGCCGCTGTCAGATATTTTGGCTTTGATAAAATCCGCGCCCCGGCCGCTGAGTTTAAAATGGCTGGAGGTGGTGTAAGAGAAGCGGTATCCGTCTGCTGCCTCTAACACTGCCTTGACCCTGGGCCGGTCTCCCAGGCTCCATACCTCCACATCGTTGGTGTACTCCGCGCTTTTTACGGTAAACTCTTTGCTGCTGGTTTTGGCAGTCACGGTTCCTGGCGCCTCCCCGGCTTTTGGCACAGGGTCACATGTAAATGACAGCTTAACTGTGTTGATTTTTTCTGTAGCTGCAAATGCTGTAGTTCCCATGAAAACAGTGCATATCATGAGAAGGAACAGGCAGCGCAGAAACGTTTGTATCCGGTCTGCTGTGTTGCGGATGCTTCTGCTGCCGGTAGTCCTATTACCGGTTCTTCCATCTCTTGCCATCATGTTCTTTCCCTCCTCAAACATTTCTCCCCGGCACACCGCGGCTGTCTGGCCCTGCAGTGTACCTATTCTGATTTCATTATATTCCATGAGGGATTCAGGTTCAATTTCAAACCTATTACATATCATTACGATTTTCTTCCAAAGCATTCCGGGCATTGAGGCCCGGAAATGCCGCATCCTCCAGTCCGGCCCCGGCATGCTCCACCACGGCGGCGGATATACGGTTGGCAGTGCGGATGGCCTTATCCATGGGAAAACCCTTCATGCGGCATGCAATCACAGTCCCGATATGGCTGTCCCCGGCTCCGGTGGTATCAGTCTGACGGGCCTGATAACCGGGAATCAGCTCATATTTCCCTGAGGAATCCATGTGGAAAGCACCGCAGGCCCCCAGGGTGATGATAACATGATTGTGGGTGAGGGAAGCGAGGCGGGACGCGGCTTCCGGCAGATAATTTGTGACTGGCGGCGGACAGGCCGCAGGAATCCCTTCCAGGCCGGATGTCCTCTGCCGTTTATGTTCCTGGTCTGGGTTTCCTTTAACTCCTGTATATCCAAAAGCCTCATCTCCATTGAGATGAAGGATGGGAGACAGGGAAAACATGCGGTCCAGATTGCGCTGCCGGATGCAGCTGATTCTGGGACCCGGCGCAAAATAAACCGTATATTCCGGGTGTTCCTCCAGATAATCCAGGATGATGCTTCCGGTATCCTCCTCCAGTTCCAGACCGCAGACATAAACACTGCCAATGGTCCGGGAATCAACCAGGCTGAACCATTCCCTTTTAAAACGGTATTCTGCTCCGTGCAGGGCTGCAAAGGTCCGCTCGCCGGATGGTTCAACAAAACAGTAGCAGCAGCCATTATCAGCAGGCGGTGCAGGGATGAGGACGGGTATCTGCTTCTTTTCCAGGTGTTCCCGCACATAGTCCCCGTAAATCCCGGTTCCAACCGGGGAAAACAGAATATAGGGGACACCTGACTGGCGCAGGATTTCCGATACATTATAGGCGCATCCGCCCAGGGACATGGATTGGTTCTCCACAATCACATCCTCGCCGGTAACGGGCAGATGGGGCAGTCTGACGGTTACGTCCACCACGGTGGAACCGATGATCAATGCCTGTTTCAATTTTATTGCCTCCCATGAATTGTATTTTGAGATTGCTGATGCGGATAATCCCTGTGTTTATAACTAAGGATAAACCATTTGGCCGGAGTATGCAATCCTGTATAAAATGTAAGGGAAACGAAAGGGAAATTAATTTGATTCCGCGTCCGGTATTATATACAATGATAGAAAGAGGGAACATTCAGGAACCGTTTTTGGAAGAACATTTAAGGAAGATTTATGAGAGCGGCCGATGCCGTTTGGGGAGAGGAGAGCAGTATGCAAAGGCGGAAGGACCGATTTAAGTATTCATCCGGATTATTATTTTATTTATTCATGGCAGCCGGAATCCTGATTGTGGCAGCCGGCAGCCTGATGCAGCATTATTTTTCACTGAAGCGGCCTGTATTCCTGCCCATGCACCTGGAGCTGGAGATGTACCGGGAGGGAAACGGGGATGAAGCTGCGGGAGTCAGCGCCGGCGGGGACAGATATGTGTGGAAGGAATTTCCCATATATTATATCCAGGACAGGGAGGATACCTCCAGGGTGACGGAGCTTACCTTTCCCCAAATGGAAGGATTGGGGGAATACTGGATGACGGGATTGGAGGAGGAGGCCGGCCTGTTCCATCATGTTTCAGGTTCCATGCAGGACGGCCGGTATCAGTTTAAACAGCTGTTTATCAAGATGGAGCTGCCGGCCGGAAACCTTGGTAAGCAGGGGATTACTCTGGATACAGTCAAGGTCAGGTACAGTGATGGAACAGAGGAGGAGGTATCTATCGGCAGCATCGTACTTACCATGGAAGAACCCATGGAACATGTCGCGGTCACAGGCGGCTCATCCAGTTCGGACGGAACTTCCATGACACGTTACCTTGTGCAGAAGGACTGCCGCCTGGAAGGGTTTGAGGTACAGAACCCGGAATTGGTGAAACGGGAATTTAAGGTAACGGTGGACGGAAGGGACTTATGGGAGTGGGAGCCTGTTGAACTGAAGAAAGGAGATTCCTTTCTGGTGGTTTCTGCATGGAACGGAACAGGGGATGTAAGGGAACGGTTTGAGCCCTATACCGCCTTAATTCAATGGAAATGTTCAGATGATACCGGGGGAAAGTCAGGGTTTACCACGAACCTGGACCGCAGGAACGATATGTACGGCGACCATTTCAGGCAGACATACCAATATCTGAAGGAAAGGGGGATTAAACCGTGAATGAGGCTGTGAAATGGATGATAGGGGGAATGTTCCTTTTGTCATTCCATATTAATTTTATGGGAATCCCCCTATTTCCGGGGATTGTGGGCTGCCTTGCATTCCGCCATGGCTTCAGGCTGATGAAAGGAGAGGACAGCGGTAAGGAATATGTCTGGAGCCATAAGATGGAACAGACAGGCAGTCTGTGGCTGGGCATTACCGTTCTGGACCTTATTCTGGCTGTCTTCATGAGACAGCCCACAGGAATATTTATCCAGGCTGCCGCAGTTCTGATGCTGGCGGAGACGGCCTGCGGGTGCAGTACGCTGAATTATTACAGGGAACTTCGCATGCAGCCCACCGGGGAAGGCGGCGTGAAGGGTCCCTCTGCCTTTGGCTATCTCATATGGATGACAGCGGGTCTGGCATCCTATGAGTACTCGGTTGCAGTGGGGAGCGGTATGTGGAATACCATGGGTGCTGTGTGTGTTATTCTTGGGCGTATCATGCTGGTGAAGGAGCTGGCGGTATGGGCGCCTGGGGCGAGGGAAGATGGTTGAACGGAAGACAGACAGGGAGGAAGATTATATACCCCCCTATCTTTTATTGTGCTGTGAGAAGATGATATAATGAATCTGCTTATTGGATAGGGCACTGAGAAAAAGGGGAACAATGGTTTCTGGTAGGGGGATTTGTATGCTGAGAATGGTAATTGCAGATGATGAGGCATTTATATTAGACTGTCTGTCCAAGTACATACCTTGGAATAATTATGATATTGAGGTAGTTGCAACGGCTAAAAACGGTGTTGAGGCATTGAATTATGTAAAAGAGAAACGGCCGGATATACTGGTTGCGGATATAAAAATGCCGTTACTGGATGGAATATCATTGCTTGAACGTGTGAAAGAGGTCAAGAGTGACATCGAAGTAATCATAATAAGTGGATTTCAAGAGTTTGAGTATGCAAGAAAGGCTCTGAAGCACGGATGTATGGGATATGTGCTGAAACCGATTGAACCCACAGAGCTGGTGGCATATGTACAAAAGGCGGCTGATAAAATTTTGAAATCCCGGGAAGAACGGATAATGATTCAAAAAGTCATGAGGCCGGAAACATATATAAACGGCATGATAAACGATACGTTAACTTCTGAAGAATGTGCTTGTTACATGGAGCAGTACCAACAATTTTCCGAGATGATGCTGAGAATGGGGATTTTGCTGTTTCATGGTTTTTCTTCTGAGATAGCAGGAGAAAATAGGCATCCCTATAAACGGTTTATGGATAATATTGAAGAAATGGCACAAAAAAGTGAATCGTTTTTCATAGTTGAAAAGGGATTTGACAATATCGTTCTACTATTCTATGCCCAGACAGAAGAAGAGATATTGCAGTCAGAGGAGGTTGTATCAAAACATGTGATGGTTCTGAATCATATACAGAACAGTACAAAGGTAACTTTTATAAAGGCCAGGGAATTTAGTTCCATTGATACAGTGCATGAACAGTACTGGAGCCTTGTCTGGGATTCCCTAAAAGAGGGTGTTGAATCGGAAAAGAAGGAGACAGAGCCAGGCACACAAGGGACAAAGGATTTGATACAGGAAGCAAAGCGGTTTATTGAAAAAAATTTTGAGGATACTGAGCTATGTTTGAACAAAGTTGCAGTTAATCTGGGGGTATCACCAGGATACCTGTCTTCGCTTTTTTCTGCAAGGTGTGATTGCGGCCTGACATCATTCATTAACCATGTACGTATTAACCATGCAAAACAGATGCTGGAAAAGGATGAAGATAAAATCGAATACATTGCAGAAAACTCGGGGTATGAAAATGCCACCTATTTTTCAACCGTTTTTAAAAGAGAAACGGGGCTGACCCCATCCGAATACAGGAGAAATGCCAGAAAATGAACCGTATAAAGACAAAGAAAAAAGAAAATATTGTACAGGCCCTGCGTAGAATGTACCTGCTAATTGCAATTATTCCCATGATTGTCATGACCATTATAACGGCTGTTTTTTATGTTAATTCCCTGATTGATTCCACAAAACAAAATCTTCAGACAGTGTTGAATTTATATGCTGATAGTATAGACAGTGCAATCAGCCAGGGAATTAAAGTAATTGATATTGTCCAAAATGATTTATCGGTTCAAAATGCCTTAAGGGTATCCAAATTTGAGGAAAAAGAGGAATATTATATTCAACGGACCACAATTAATACAACCATGATGCTGATTAATCAGAATTATGGCAATACGCTGGACGGCATTTATATACTTTTGGATGATGGGAGATGTTTTAAATCCAGTGTGTTTCCCTACAATAAAGAAAATTACAGCCAGCATCAATGGTATAAAGATATAAGAGATACACAGGGGATTCACGGAAATGGTTACTATAAGTATTCAAGGGTGGTTGCAAATCCGGGAAAAGAGGGGTATATATCCATTGGTGAACCTATTATCAATTATAGAAACGGTGATATCGTGGGCGTTATATTAGTGGAAATTAATCTGGATACCTTTAGTGAGATGCTTTCCAAAACAGTTACAATACAGGATTTAAATGTATCCATTACAGAGGCGGATGGAACGCCGGTATGGCGGTACGATTTAGGAGAAGTAAGAGATGAAGGGAACGTTTTAAGAACGCATCTGGATGAATCAATCCACCGTGGATTAAGCAACGGATGGAAAATCAGCATGACAACAAACTGGTTCAATAAAATAAAAACGGAATTGCTTAATACCCTTACAATCCTGTTAATCCTCATTATTATGGTCACCTTTGCCTCCATTTATTTTGGAAGGCGGTTTGCGGATACGATTAACCATCCTCTTAAGCAGCTTCAGGATGGAATGAACCGTAACCGGGAAGCCTGGAGGGGAGAGCAGATAGCAGTAGAAACCGAATATCATGAGTTGGACGACCTGAACGAAGGTGTAAATGATTTAATCATAAAAGTAAATCAAATGTTTGAGGAGGTAAAGAAGAAAGAGCGAGCCATGAGAACGGTACAGTTTTCTGCCCTTCAGGCTCAGGTGAATCCCCATTTTCTATATAATATGCTGGACCATATTTCCTGGCAGATTCGAGTAGAACAGTATGAAAAGGCCATTCATTCCCTGATGTCGCTGTCGAAATTTTTCCGTATATCTTTGAGAATGGAAGAAGAGATGGTTACATTGGAAAAGGAGCTGGACCATGCAAAAATTTATGTGGATTTGCAGATGATTCGATACAAGGATGAGATTGCTGTAGAAATAGTGAATGACCTGGACGAGCAATTGATAAAAACAGTGATTATACCTAAATTCACATTGCAGCCTCTGATTGAAAATGCGATTACACATGGCCTGAGGGACAGTGGCAGGAAAGGTTTCATAAGAATACATTTAATGAGACACGGGGAGACAGGAATCATAGAAATTTATGATAATGGTATAGGGATTGCACCGGAAAATTTGGATGTTTTGAGGCAGGCACTGGAAAAAGGAACGCCAATCAGCAAGGAAATAGGAGGATATGGAATCGTTAATGTAAGCCAAAGGATACGTTACTGTTATGGAGACAGCTATCAGGTGACAATAGATAGTAAAGAAGGCTCATACACATCTGTAAAGGTGATTTTTCCAATTAGCTGACGTATAAGAAAAACTGCAGGATAGATGCTATGGGATGTCATAGTACACTGCAGTTTTTTTGGTATATGTGCAATGATTACAACTAATGCACAATAAAATTATTAATTATATACATATTTGTATTATGGCAGGCTGAAAAAATGAAAAATATTAAATAACATATAAAAATGCTTTATTAAGTATGGACATGATTATGGATATAATATAGTCATAAAAAATAAATGGTTCTTATGAAAAATATTAAAAAAAATCAAGGAGGAGAAAGGCATGAGAAAAAGAGGTTTGGCAATGTTAATGGCAGGAATCATGATAATCAGCAGCTGCGTTATGGGGTGCGCTAAGGACAATGGAAAAGATACTCCTGCGGAAACAGCAGCAGCGGCATCCGAAACAGCAGCAGCGGCATCGGAAACAGCAGCCCAATCTGAGACAGAGGGTTCTGAAACAACGAAACAGGCATCGGAAGGAGCGGTGAAAGGGGATATTAACGGAGACGGTATTTTTAAGGTGGGATTTTCGGAACTGGCCATTGATGGGGCCTGGAGGGTTGCACAGGTTGACAGTATGCAGAATGAGGCGGAGTCCAGAGGGTATGAATTTGTAATGTCCAATGCAGAACTGGATACTGCCAAGCAGATTTCAGATGTAGAAGATTTACTCACACAGGATTTAGATTTCCTGTTTATAGCGCCTATTGATATGGAAGCCATTATGCCTGCCATAGAAGCTGCTAAGGCAAAGGGGGTTCCCACGATTCTCTTGGACAGGGAGGCCAATGGAACTCCAGGTGTGGATTATATCTGTACGATTCTCTCCAACTATATATGGCAGGGGGAAGCCTGCGCTGACTGGTTAAATGAGAATGGGGGAGCGGATAGTTATAAAATAGTTCAGATTACCGGTAAAGTAGGGGGAAGTGATGTACGTGACCGGCAGGCAGGATTTGAAACCGGCGTAAAAAAATATGAAAATATGGAAATCGTTGCAACCCAGAGCGGTGAATGGTCCAGAACAGAAGCACAGAAGGTAATGCAAAATATCATTCAATCAACCGGAGGCGATTTTAATGTTGTTTACTGCCATAATGATGAGATGGCATTGGGTGTTGTACTTGCTTTGAAGGCAGCAGGAATGAATCCGGGAACAGATGTAAAGGTAATTGCTATTGATGGACAGGCCGAGGCCGTGGAAGCAATCATAGCAGGGGAAATGAACTGCATTGCTACCTGTAATCCAAGATTCGGCCCGGTTGCTTTCGATACCATGGAAAAGTATCTGAATGGAGAAAAACTGGAGCACATTATCAATAATGAGGAGTATATTATTGACACTGCAAATGCCGAGGAGAAATTGCCGGATGCATTCTAAATAAATATGTCCCATGGTTTAACTGCCCCTTCTAAGAAATACTCAGGAGGGGCAGTCAAATTATAAGAGTGACTGGTTGGTAAAGTGTGAAAAAGGGGTGAAGTCTTAGATGGAAGAAGGATATATCCTTGAAATGCATGGGATTGTTAAAGAGTTTCCCGGGGTACGCGCTTTAAAAGGAGTGGATTTTGATTTAAAGCCAGGTGAAGTACATACACTCATGGGGGAGAATGGGGCTGGTAAATCCACTTTAATCAAGATATTGACAGGCGTTTACGAAAAGGATGGAGGCAATATCGTATTTAACGGAAAAGAAGTACGTTTTCATAATACCTTGGATGCGCAAAAAACAGGCATTAGTACGGTGTATCAGGAATTAAACATGATTCCATATCTGAGTGTGGGAGAGAATATATATTTGGGGCGCTATCCCAGAACAAAGACAGGTATCGACTGGAAATCCCTCCATAAAAATGCTCAGAAACTTCTGGATGATTTAGGTTTGGATATAGAGAGCAGACTTCCACTAAATCAATACGGAACCGCTTCTCAGCAGATGGTATCCATTGTCAGGGCCGTAAGTCTTAATTGTAAAGTAGTGGTTCTGGATGAGCCCACCTCATCTCTGGATTCAAAAGAGGTCAGAAAGCTCTTTGATATCATTCAGCAATTGAAGGAGAAAGGAATTGGTATTGTCTTTATATCACACCGTCTCAATGAGGTTTATGAAATATCAGACCGTATTACCATTTTAAAAGATGGGGCCTATGAAGGCACATATGTTCCGGCTGAATTGACGGAATTTCAATTGATAGAAAAAATGGTGGGAAGGAGCGTCAGGGAAATAAAAGGCAATGACCGCGTCTATGATGGGGATGGGCAGCCTGTTGTTGTCATGTTGAAGGACATAGTACGTCATCCAAAGCTGTCAGACGTAAGTATTGATGTGAAAAAGGGAGAAATTGTAGGGCTTACCGGACTTCTGGGGTCGGGAAGGACAGAAACTGCCAAAGTACTATTTGGTTATGATTTACCGGACTCCGGTGATATCATGATTGGCGGAAAAAAGGTAGTTCTCAAAGCGCCTAAAGACGGATTGAAAAACGGTCTGGCTTTTGTGACGGAAAACCGCCGTGAGGAAGGCGTTATTCCAAATATGACGGTCCGAGAGAATATCTCAATATCTTCCCTTCCCCAGATATGCAGAAGAGGATTTATCAGCCGAAAGAGACAGGAAGCCTTGGCGGAAGAGTATATCCGCAGATTTAAGATAAAGACACCGTCTATGGAGCAGCAGCTTAAAAATCTGTCTGGCGGTAATCAGCAGAAGGTACTGCTCGCTAGATGGATAGCTACCAGGCCCAGGCTGATTATATTGGATGAACCTACAAGAGGTATTGATGTGGGAGCAAAAAAAGAAGTGGAAGATTTGATAAAAGAGATTGCGGATACAGGAATCAGTGTATTGTTGATTTCTTCTGAGTTATCGGAACTGGTGCGTGGATGTGACAGGATATTTGTTTTGAGGGATGGCACTGTCCGGGGAATGCTGAACAGAGATGAAATTTCTGAAGAAAACATTATGAAATGGATAGCCAACAGCCCTGCATAGAGGAGGTACCAAAAACTATGAAAAAAAATCCCAGTCAAAATCTGATGCGGCAGTATGGAGCGCTGATTGCATTGATTATATTGGTCGTTATTAACTGTTTTACTACTAAGAATTTCATCAGTGTCATGACACTATGGAATCTGTTTACACAGGCCACCACGGTTATGATATTAGGACTCGGAATGACGATTGTTATTGCAACAGGAGGAATCAATATATCGGTTGGTTCTGTACTTGCTTTATCTTCCATGGTCTTGGCAAAATTCATCCTGAATGGACATATTGTCATGGGATTGCTTGCATCCCTGGCAGTAGCCGCAATAACAGGAGCAGTTACAGGCATTATAGTAACCAAGTTTAAAGTACAGCCGATGATTACTACATTAGCTATGATGTATGCCTTAAGAGGGATTGCCAAATTAATGAATGGAGGAACGCGTTTAAGTTATAAAAATGCAGGATTCAGTAATTTTGCATATATGAAACTAGGCGGTTACATACCCATTCAATTTGCTGTTATTCTTGTTCTGTCCCTGGCCATATTTATATTGATGCGCAGGACATACTTTGGCAATTATGTGGAGGCATATGGTGATAATCCGCTGGCAACCAGAATATCCGGCATCAATGTGGTTGCAGTGGTGACTATCTGTTATGTACTCTGCAATGTGCTGGCCTGTGTGGCAGCCATAATTGAAACCAGCAGCATTACGTGTGCTGACCCTGTAAACATGGGACTGAATAAAGAGACAGATGCGATTGCAGCGGTTGTGGTAGGCGGGACACCCATGTCAGGCGGTAAACCTAATATTGGCGGAATGCTGTGCGGGGCCCTGGTCCTACAGCTTATAACCATCATGATAAATATGAATAATATTCCATATTCATATTCGCTAATCATTAAGGCAGCCATTATTGTTGTATCATTATATGTGCAGAGTTTCAGGGATAAAAAGGCTTAAGCTATGAGAGCGGGGTAGAGGAAGTGAAAAGAATTCAGATGAAAACACTACTAAAAAGACATAATGCCATTTTAGGGTTGATATTCATGATTATCCTGGCTGCCTGTATCAACAGAAGTTTCCTGACTCTGGAGAATCTGACCAATGTACTGAGGCAGGCAAGCATGAATGGAATGATTGCCGTTGGAATGACAATGGTAATCATATGCGGCTCAATTGATTTGAGTGTAGGCACCATGATTGGATTATGCGGTTATATTGCATTATATTTCAGCAATTATAACCTTATACTGGCAGTGGCAGTTCCGCTGCTTACAGGAATTATAGTTGGAACTATAAACGGATTTCTTATCAATAAAATAAAAATTGCACCTTTTATTGCAACATTAGCAACAATGATGGCTGTAAAGGGGACCACACTTGTATTGACAAATGAGAATACATACTTTGCATCAAATTCCATTGAGGAATTTCAGTATATAGGAAGAGGTCTGCTGGCGCCATATGTTACGGTTCCATCTGTAATGTTCATATGCTGTGCTGTTGCAGGGGCTTATATTCTCAGACATACCATGCTGGGAAGAAATATGTATGCAGTAGGCGGGAATGCAGAGGCAGCGCGAATGATGGGCGTGAATGTTGAAAAGACACTGATGTTTTCCCATATATTTACAGGCGGGATGGCAGCGCTGGCAGGAATCACTCTCGTATCCAGAGTGGGAGCCGCTTATCCTCTGGCAGGAGAGGGAAAGGAGCTGGATGTCATAGCAGCCTGCGTAATCGGCGGAACTGCATTAACAGGTGGAAAAGGTCACATATCAGGCACATTCATAGGTGTGCTGATTATGGGGATGCTGACAAATATTTTTAACATGCAGTCATTGCTGAATCCATTTTGGGAGAAGGTTATTATAGGTATATTGGTATTGATTGTGGTACTGATACAGTCGGCAAGTGAAAGCGGAATGGCCTTTGGGAGAAAGTATAAAAACGACTTGAGGAAAGGAAAATAATAAAATGAAAAGTTATCCGTCTGAGAAAGAAGCAAGGGAATTAATCTGTGAAATAGGCCACAGGATGTGGAACAAGCAGATGGTGGCAGCCAATGATGGTAATATTACCGTACGGATTGGAGAAAATGCTGTTTTGATTACTCCAACCGGTGTCAGCAAAGGAGAGCTGACACCGGATATGCTGTTTAAAATGGATTTGGATGGAAATATCATTGAAAGGGCAGAGGGATATTCTCCAACCAGCGAGACAGCTATGCATCTGATGGTTTATAAGCATAATGCAGATGCTATGTCTACCTGCCATGCGCATTGCATGTTTCTCAGCACGTTTGCCAGTGCCGGTATCGAACTGGATATGGCTACTGCGCCAGAACCCACATTGATTACGGGCAGGATTCCGGTTGCCCCATATGCGTGTCCGGGAACCAGTGATTTGGCTGAATCAATCGTTCCGTTTTTGAAGGACCATAAGGTAATCATGCTGGCCAATCACGGACCAATTTCATGGGGAACATCGCCCAAGGATGCGTGGTATTGTCTGGAATCAGCGGAGGCATTTGCCAAGTCATCTTTGATATTAAAGTATATAATCAAGGATTACCGGCCTTTGAGCAACGAACAGCTGGAGATATTGGAGAAGGCATTCCATCCCATATCTGCACCGAATAAAGTGAGAACGGCCCATGAAACCGTAAATTTGGAGAAGGGAAAATCACTTCAGGATATTGATGCGGATGCAGTGACACTGACCGATGCCTGCATGGAAAAACTGGCTGATATGGTGGCAAAGAGACTGACGCAACAGTCTTGACGGGGAGGATGCCGGATGGAGGGTTTAATAAAGCAGGTACATATTGCAATTGATATCGGAGCATCCACAGGGCGGCTGATTGCAGGATGGATTGATGACGGACAGCTATTTACAGAAGAAATACATCGTTTTGTGACAGAGGATGTGTTTGTGATTCATGACCGTGTACGGGATGTATACCGATATTATGAAGAAATCATTCATGGTATCAGACAGTACGCAAAGAATAACCAGGTTCAGATTGTCAGTATTGGCGTTGATGCATTTGGGTCGGATTTTGGTCTGACTGACAAAGCGGGAAATCTGCTGATGATGCCAAAATCATACCGGGGACTTACATTTGATGATGATATTTATCAGTTGGCTGATAGATGTATGGAGCCATGGAACATATATGAATACAATGGAAATCAGTGTATGCTGAGTGATACGCTCCATCAGCTGGTCCGCTTGAAAGAAAATGGTGACTGCCGCCTGGGACAAGGATGCCGGATTCTTTTTGTGGCTGATATATTTCATTATCTGTTATGCGGTAACAGAGGCGTTGAACATTCACTGGCCAGTTACAGCAGATTATGGAATCAGAAAACGGATAAATGGGAGGACAGCATATTTGGTGCATTTGGATTACCGCTTACCCTTCAAAGCGATGTGGTCCGATGTACAGAAACATTGGGATATGTTCATCGGGAGACAGCGGACGACATGGGTCTTCCATATTGTCCGAAGGTGATTGCCCCTGCTTCCCATGACACGGCATGTGCGGCATTTGCAGTTCCGGATGATGGAAATGACTGGATGTTTATATCCAGCGGTTCATGGTCCCTTATTGGTATGGAGACAGAGGCGCCTGTCATCTCAAGGGAAGGGTGGGAATTCAATGCATCTAATTCCTCCATGCCGCTTCGCACAAATATGTTTAAGAAAATTGTTACGGGAATGTGGATTGTACAAATGTGTCAGAAACGATGGGAGGCATATACCTTTGATGATATTGTCTGTCTGGCGTCCAGGGTGCAGGAAAATAATCTTTACATTGACCCGGACCACATTGATTTTTACCGGCCTTCAGACATGCCCCTTGCAATCAGCCGCAATATAGAAAAGCGATATGGAATTAAAATAAATCCAAACCAGCCTGGAATGATTGCACGAATCGTGTTTGAAAGTCTTGCTTTAAAATATTGCCTGACTGTACGTAAACTTATTCATTGTTCGAAAAAGGAGATTAAGAAGGTTTATGTATTGGGAGGCGGAAGCAAAAATGCTTTGCTAAATCAGTATACGGCTAATGCACTGGGACTCCCTGTCCTTACAGGCGTAACCGAAGCATCTTCTGTTGGAAATCTGCTCTGTCAGTTATATGGCCAAGGTTTGCTTAAAAACCGCAGGGAGGTAAAGGATATATTGAAGAGGACGTACCCTGTGACAACCTATAGGCCGGAAAACAGGGAAACGTGGAAAGAAAAGTTTGAAGATTTTATGAGAGATGCATATGAGCCACTGAATGTATGTTCCGGAAGAAAATTCTGGAAAGATTCTTAATGATAGAAAAATAACAATCATTTTCTGAAATACCCAAAAAAAAGAAATTTTTTTCTTTTCCCGCACGAAATGTTATATACAAAATTACAGTTCCATCCCCACTGGTCCACCCCCTGCCCATATCATTCCGGGCAGGGGGTTCTGCCTTCCGAATCATAAAAAGACAAATTTGAATTGTCGTTATTTTTAGACGAGAATAACTGATTTATCGGAAAATATCACAAAGAACAGAGGGTAGATTTGTTAGTAATACATGAAAATGCAATGTTTGGCGAAAATCTTTTGGTAGTATATTGACATTTTGAGATTAAGATGTAAAATGTAGACATAATCAAAAAACTCCAGCAGGAGAGAAAAATTTTTGTTAACCCTAACAAGAGTTTGGCAACCTTTGACAAAGCGTTGCGGCTCTTGTTTTTTTTGTTCATATTTGTCTAAAAATTAACAATAATAGCGGCGGAAGCAGGAGTTTAAAGCTGTTCAGCCGGATAAAGCATGATGGGGACCCATGAAAAATATGGGCCTGAAATAAAACACAGGACAAAGAGGTGAGAAGGATGCTGTTAAAAAATGGAACCGTTATCAGCGGGACGGGATGTGTGCGGCAGGATATCCGCATCAGCGGGGAACGGATTGTACAGATTGGTCCGGGCCTAAAACCCCTTGAGGGGGAAGAGGTAATGGATGTGTCCGGCTGTCTGGCTGCGCCGGGCGGAATCGACGCCCACACCCACTTTGACATGCCCTGCGGCAGCATCATGACATCGGATGATTTTAAGAGCGGCACCAGGGCGGCAGTGGCAGGGGGAACCACCACAGTGATTGATTTCTCGGAACCCGAACACGGAGCCTGCCTCCAGAGCGGCCTGGACCGGTGGCATGAGAAAGCGGACGGACGGTCCTTTGCTGATTACTCCTTCCACATGACCTTGTCCCGGTATGATGAGGGCATGGAGGAGGAAATCCGTTCCATGATTCGCCAGGGAGTCACTTCTTTTAAGGCTTACACGGCTTACAAAGGAGACCTGGGAGTGGAGGACCGGGATATGTACCGGCTTCTGGCCCTGATGAAAAAACACGGTGTCCTTTTGATGATACACTGTGAAAACGGCGACATCCTGGATGTGCGCCGGGAGGAACTGGCGGCCGCAGGTCCGGCGGACATATCCCTCCATCCGCTGTCCAGGCCCAATGAGGTGGAGCATGAGGCCGTGTCACGGATGATTGACATGGCAAGACTTCTCACAGCTCCGGTATACATAGTCCACACCAGCACCAGACAGGCGCTGAAGGAGATAGAGGAAGCAAAGGAAGAGGGAGTGAGGGTTTACTGCGAGACTTGTCCCCAATACCTGTTCCTGACAGAGGAAAAGTACCGTCTTCCAGGTTTTGAGGGGGCCAAATATGTCTGCAGCCCGCCGCTGCGAAGCAGCAAAGACCAGGAAGCCCTGTGGAAGGGAATCATGCAGGGCATCGTGGATACGGTTTCCACGGACCACTGTTCCTTTAACTACAAAGGCCAGAAGGATTTGGGCCTGGAGGACTTCCGGCTCATACCAAACGGTCTGCCGGGTGTGGAGAACCGGCTGGAGCTGATGTATTCCCTGGCTGAGAGCCATGGACTTACATGCAGCGACATCGCCAGGATAACGGCGGAAAATCCAGCAAAAATATTTGGTTTATATCCAAGGAAAGGAGTGATACAGCCAGGCAGCGACGCTGATTTGGTGATAATCCGGCCGGACAGCAGTCATGTCATCGATTCCGGCACACAGAGGCAGTATGTAGACTACAACCCTTACCAGGGCATGGTAGTTTCACATAAAGTCCAGCATGTATTCCTGAGAGGGCAAAAAATCATAGAGGACGGCGCATTTACGACAGATGTGCCCACCGGCAACTATTTACTCAGGAATCCATTGGTCAGATAGGCTTTTCTCCGGCTTTAGTCTATCTGTCAAGCCTGTACACTGGACGGATAAAGTACCATACCACAGGCACACCCCGGCAGGAACCAGGGTGGGTAACGACGAAGTCAGGAACACCCGAAGGGAAGAAGCCCCCTTTCGTATTCTTAATCAGTTAAAGGAGAACGACATGAATAAGAATGCATCCAAAAGTACTTCAACTATCAAAACAGGCTCTATTTATGAATTAAATGGACGCCCTCCATTCGCACAGGCATTTCCGCTGGGATTCCAGCAGCTTTTAGCCATGTTCGTGGGAAACATTGTTCCCATGATTCTGGTGGCAAATGCATGCGGCATGGACACTTCGCACGCTACACTGCTTCTGCAGTGCTCCATCCTGGGAGCCGGCGTGGCCACACTTCTGCAGGTATTCCCCATACGATTCGGCAATCTTCAATTCGGGTCAGGGCTGCCTGTCATGATGGGACTGACATACACATTTCTTCCCATCTGCATTTCCGTATCTGTCAATTATGGGTTAGGGGTTTTGTTTGGGGCGCAGTTAGTAGGCGGTCTGGTGTCCATTGTCATCGGTTTCGCTCTTCCAAAAATTAGGAGATTCTTCCCGCCGGTTGTGACAGGGACCATCATCACTTCCATCGGCATCTCCTGCTTCCCCATTGCTGCCTATAATCTGGCAGGCGGACAGGGAGACCCGTCCATGGGTCAGCTTCACAACTTTGTCATTGGTCTGATAGTCATTCTGGCCATCCTGATTCTCAACGGATACGGCAAAGGAATGGTCAGCGCGGCAGCCGTACTGGGCGGCATGATTGTGGGATATGTCATAGCAGCCATCTGCGGATACATAAACTTCGCGCCTATCAGCGAAGCAGCATGGTTTGCTGTTCCAAGGCCAATGGCATTTGGAAAACTGGAGTTCCACCTGAACTTTGTTCTGGTCTTTATCCTGCTGTTTTTTATCAATGCAGTGGAAATGTCAGGAGACTTCACGGTTTCAGCCACAGGCGGTCTGAACAGGCAGCCCAAGAACGAGGAGCTGAGAGGCGGCATTATCGCCAACGGCATTGCATGTATCTTTTCCTCTTTCTTCAACTGCTTTGCCACAGGAACCTACAGCCAGTGCTCCGGTATCGTAGCTCTGACAAAGGTCTGTAACCGGTGGGTCATGGGATGGGGAGCCATCACTCTGACCGCGGCAGCCTTCTGCCCCAAGCTGGCCAGCGTGCTTTCCACCATACCTAACTGCGTCATCGGCGGAGCCACAATCGTGGTATTCTCCATGATATGCATGTCCGGCATGAGCCTGGTGGCAAGAGCCAGATTCACCAACAGGGCCATGCTTATATGCGGACCTGCCCTTGCACTGGGACTGGGCATCTCCCTGGCTAAGGATACACTGTCAGGCATGGGTGAGTATGTGCAGATGTTCTTCGGGGAGTCTTCCATTATCCTGGTGGCCGGATTTGCCATTGTCCTGAACCTGATTCTTCCAAAGGACCAGACGGACCAGGAAGTGGAGGCAGAGTATATAAGGGAAATCAGCCAGACAGAAGAGGACGGCGCTGCATCTGAAAACGGCAATGAACTGGAGACAGCGAAAGCTTAATTGTGTGAATCAGAGAGAAAAGGAGTTTTGATTATGATTAACCATTTGTTTAAAAACGGAATCATTGTAACGGTAAATCCTGACAGGGAAATATTTTTTCACGGTGCGGTAGCTGTGAAGGACGGCCGGATTGCGGAGGTGGGACCCACCGAGGCATTGGAGGCCAAGTATACGGACTGTGAACGGGTGACGGACCTGGAGGGCAGGGTAATGTTCCCCGGCTTTGTAAGCACCCACAACCATTTGTTCCAGACCCTGCTTAGGGGACTGGGAGATGATATGGTATTAAAGGACTGGCTGGAAACCATGACCTTCCCCGCAGCCACCAATCTGACTCCTGATGACTGCTACCACGGCGCCATGCTGGGCCTGATGGAGGGCATCCACAGCGGCATCACCACCAATGTGGATTATATGTACCCCCATCCAAGGGAAGGACTGGACGACGGCGTTATAAAGGCCATGAGAGAACTGGGAATCCGCGGCATCTTCGGCAGGGGATGTATGGACACCGGTATTGAGTACGGCGTGCATCCGGGCATCACACAGCAGAAGGACGACATTGAGAAGGGTGTCAGGGACATCTTTGAGCGTTACCACAACTGCGACAATGGCCGCATCAAAATCTGGGTGGCTCCGGCAGCCATGTGGTCCAATACCAAAGAGACGCTGCAGATGCTGTGGAAGGTGACCAACGAATATAAGTCAGGCTTCACCGTACATATCTCAGAGACAGAGTTTGACAGGGAGGCAGCCAAGGGAATTCACGGCTTGTGGGATATAGACGCCATGATTGACATGGGAATCTGCGGACCCAACGTACTGATGGTGCACTGCGTACATCTGACGGATGAGGATATCGAGAAGGCAAGAAAATATGACCTTAAGATTTCCCACAACGTATGTTCCAACATGTACCTGTCCTCAGGCGTGGCCCCGATTCCAAAGCTTTTAAAGGCAGGCGTCACCTGTTCCCTGGGCGTGGACGGAGCAGCCTCCAACAACGCCAACGACATGATAGAGCTGATGAAGAACACGGCCCTGATGCAGAAATGCGCTACCAGGGACCCGCTGTCCATGTCAGCTGAGAAAGTAGTGGAGATGGCCACCATTGACGGCGCAAGGGCTATTGGCATGGAGGATGAGATTGGCTCCATCCAGGCAGGCAAGAAGGCTGACCTGGTAATCTTTGACCCATATGAATGCGTCAAGGCAGTGCCCCTTCACAATCCATGCTCCACCCTGGTGTACTCCGCATCCTTAAAGAACATTACAGATGTGTATGTAGACGGCAGGGCGGTTATGGAAAAGGGCGTCATCCTTACGGTGGAGGATGAAAAGACAGAGCTCCGGGCAGCCCAGAAGGCAGCGGAGGAGCTTTGTGTGAGAGGCAATATCACCAACCGCTTGGAAGGTCATAAGTGGAACGATACTTATAGAAAATATGAGAGGCAGTAAATAATGACAAAAAATGGAAATCTGGCAGCGGCCATTATAAAACCAGACTATGTATTGACGCCTGAGGGCCTGAAAAAGGGCTGGGGCGTCCGGATTGAAGAAGGACGGATTGCCTGTGTGGGTCCATGGGATACGCTTGGGAACGGAAGCAGCGGGGAGGCGCAGACAATCTGCCTTCCGGGACAGATGCTTCTTCCGGGCTTTGTAAATGGGCACAACCACATGTACGGCGTTCTTTCCCACGGCATTACGGCAGAGGCAATGGTAACGGATTTCTCCGATTATCTGGAGGATTTCTGGTGGCCCTACGTGGAGGACAGAGTGGACCATGACCTGGCGCGAATCACAACCAGGTGGGCCTGCGTGGAGATGATTGACTCCGGGGTCACATCCTTTGTGGATATCCTGGAAGGACCTAATTCCATTCCCGGCGCCCTTGAGGTAGAAAAAGAGGAGGTGGAAAGGGCTGGCCTGCGCGGCCGACTGTCCTTTGAAGCCTGTGAGAGAAAGAGCGGAGAGAACGGCAGGCTGGGCCTGAAGGAGAATTTTGACTTTGCCATGGCCTGCAATCAGGAAGACGGCCTGGTGAAAGGCGTCATGAGCATTCACACCCTGTTTACCTGCGGCGAGGATTTCATACGTGAGGCAAAGCATATGGCAGATGAAGCCGGCTGCCTGCTTCACATGCATATGAGTGAAAGCGACCTTGAACCGGCATGGGCCAGGGAGCATCTGGGAACCACGCCTGTGGAGGCATACAACGGCTTTGGATGCCTGGACAAAAATGTCCTGGCTTCCCAGCTGGTGCAGGTCACTGATAAGGAAATAGCCATTCTGGCGGAAAAGGACGTAAAGGCCATTTCCATGCCCCTGTCCAACTGCGAGGTGGGAGGCGGAATCGCTCCCATCGAGAAGATGCTGGATGCAGGCATGACGGTTGGCCTGGGCACAGACGGCTATGTGAACAACTTCTTTGAGGTGATGCGGGGCGCGTTCCTGATACACAAGGGCTACCATAAGGACCCCCAGGCCATGCCTGCAAAGAAGGTATTCCGCATGGCCACAGAGCTGGGCGCAAGGGCTGTGGGCATAGAGGCGGGCGTCATTAAGGAAGGCATGCTGGCCGACCTGATTACCGTGGATATGGCCAGACCCACCCCTATCAATCAACATAACGTATATGACCAATTAGTACTTTTTACCAACCCCCAGAACGTGATAAACGTAATGGTGGGAGGCACATGGCTTAAGAGGGACGGGAAGCTGGTTACCCTTGACAAGGAGGCTGTGCGCAGGGAGATGGAAGAAAAGACAGAGCGGTTCTGGAAAGGAGATTCAGAATGTCGTTAACAAAAGTAGGCGAAAAACATTTTTCTGTGGTTAACCACTGCGTACCCCGTATTGACGGGGTGGATAAGGTAACAGGAAGGGCGCGCTACGCAGCGGACATCTATATGGAAGGAATGCTTTACGCTGGAGTTTTGCGAAGCCCCTATTCCAGTGCCAAAGTAGTGTCCATTGATGCTGAAAAAGCAAAAGCGATTCCGGGTGTGGAGGCAGTGGTTACCTGCTTTGATATGCCCCGCACCAGAAGCTGGGCAGGGTACATGTACCTGACCGATACCATCCGTTACTCCGGTGACTGTGTGGCCATGGTTGCGGCCCGGTCAAAGGAGCTGGTGGATGAGGCTCTGGAGGCGATTCATGCAGAGTATGAGGAGCTTCCGGGCGTGTATACCATTGAGGAGGCCTTAAGCCAGGGCGCCTGTGCTGTCCATGAAAAATATCCCGACAATATTTTCAGGGAATCCATGTTCCATATCCGCAAAGGCGACCCGGATGCAGCATTTGAAAAGGCTGACATTGTTCTGGAAAGGGAATACAGGACCCAGTACATTGAGCACTCTTACATTGAACCGGAGGCATGCGTCTGCTACCTGAACCCCAACGACGGAGCTATGACCGTGCATTCCGCTTCCCAGAACCCCTTCTTTACAAGACGCTATGTGGCGGATGTGCTGGGAGTTCCCATGAACCAGGTCCGCATGGTGCAGGAAACCTTAGGCGGCACCTTCGGAGGCAAGGAAGAGGGAGCAGGGCTGGTGGCAGGCAGATGCGCCTACCTGTGCAGCCTGACGAAAAAGCCTGTGAAGTTTGTGTTTAACAGGGAGGACTCCTTCCTGGAATCTGCAAAGCGCCATCCCTTCCGTCTGCGCTACAAGGCCGGACTTACAAAGGACGGCCGGATTGTGGCCTGGCAGGGCGAGCAGGTGGATAACTGCGGAGCCTACAATAACCAGACCCAGTTCATGAACTGGAGGGCCAATGTCCATTCAGCAGGCCCTTATGAGATTGACAACATCAGCACAGATACATACGGCGTGTTCACAAACAATGTGCACTCCGGAGCCATGAGAGGCTATTCATCCCCACAGCTGATTTGGGCGCAGGAGCAGTTCATCGAGGAGCTGGCCATGGCCTGCGGCATGGATGAGCTGGAATTCCGCCGCAAGAACCTTCTCCACGACGGGGCACTGACAGCCACCGGCGTTCCTGTGGAACACTGCGTCATCCGGGAAATCATGGATGCAACGGCGGAACAGACCGGTTATAAGGAGAAACACGCAGCCTACTTAAACCAGCCTGAGGGAAGCCGCAGGCGCAGGGGCATCGGCCTGGCCGTATGCCACAGGGGTTCAGGCCTGGGAGCCGAGTCTCCGGATGCATCCGGATGTATGATGATTTGCAACGAGGACGGTTCCGTGATGATTAACTCCGGTCTGGCGGAGAACGGCCAGGGCTTAAAGACAGCCTATGCCCAGATTGCGGCAGAGGCCCTGGGCGTAAGCTATGACGCGGTCCGTTTCTTCGGCACTGACACCCACACCATACCGGACTGCGGCATGACCGTTGCTTCCAGAGGAACGGTTATGGGAGCACAGTCTGTCAGGAAGACAGGAGAGAAGTTAAAAGGAGTCATGATTCAGAATGCTCTGGAGCTCCACAGCCTTCCTCTGGAGGAAATCGAGAAGACATACGGCCTTAAGAAGGGAACCCTGGATTACAGCAGGATAACCCCGGACCAGGTGGAGCTGTTAGACAGCCAGTTTTATTTGAAGAAATACCCGGATGTGAAGGTTCCCTTCTCCGGTGTCTGCAATTCCTGTCTCTGGACCGGCAAGCAGATGGCTGCCTTTGAATGGTTTAAGCCCCAGGAGCTGGTTCAGGACCACGAAACAGGCCAGGGAAAAGCATTCCCCACCTTTGCTTACGGCTGCATTGTGGCTGAAGTGGAAGTGGATATGAAAACCGGCTATGTGGATGTGCTGGAGGTAACAGCCAGCCACGACGTGGGTACAGCCATTAATCCGGCCCTTGTAAAGGGACAGATTTACGGAGGCATTGTCATGGGCCAGGGCTTTGCGGTGACAGAGGACGTGGTTACCGGAAAGAGAGGCCAGAAGACAAAGAACTTTGACAGCTATATTCTTCCCACCTCCATGGACGCACCGAAAATGAACATTAATATCTATGAAAACCAGGACCCGGCAGGTACCTATGGGGCAAAATCCATCGGAGAACCAGCCACCGAGGGCGTGGGGGCAGCCATTGCCAATGCCATCTTTAACGCCACCGGACACAGGGTCTATGAGAATCCTGCAGACTTAGAGACAGTATTGCTGGGACATAAATTACAGTAGAAGGGAGATTCGGCAAATGATTCAGTATAAGTATCACAGGGCCGCTTCCCTGGACGACGTAGTGAAGGTGCTGCAGGAATACGGCGGCAAGGCCCGTATCGTCGCCGGGGGCACGGATATCATGGTGCAGATTCATGAAAAGGATAAACGCTGGAAGGACCTCCAGTGTCTGCTTGACATCACCTATTTAGACAAGGAGCTGCGCTATATCAGCGAGGATGAGGAGTATGTCTACATCGGCCCCCTGTCCACACACACGGATTTGGAGCAGTCAAAAATTATTGCAGAGCACATCCCCTTTCTGGGATGGGCCAGCGCAACTGTGGGTTCCCCGCAGATACGCAACCGCGGCACCCTGGGCGGAAGCATAGGCAATGCATTCCCTGCCTCTGACCCGCTGCCTGCCCTGATTGCTGCAGACGCCCTTATCAGGGTGTATGGGCAGGATGGGGAACGCATCAGCCCTCTGAAGGATTTTTATGAGGGAAAGGGAAGCCTTAAGCTTCAGCCGGGAGAATTCATCCGTGAATTCGTGGTGAAGAAACTGCCTGAGGGAACCAGAATGGGATTTTCCAAGCTGGGCAGGAGAAAGGCACTGGCCATATCCAGGCTTAACTGTGCGGCCGCCCTTACCATGGACTCTGAGGGAACCATCACAGAGGCCAGAATTGCACCGGGTTGTATCTTTGTACAGCCTGACAGGGTGGAGAAGGCAGAACAGGTCCTCATTGGACAGAAACCCTCCGAAGCGCTGTTTGCCAAAGCAGGGGCAGCCGTGGCAGAGGTTATGATTGAGCGCACCGGCGTCCGCTGGTCCACCCAGTATAAGGAGCCGGCGGTCCAGGAAATCGTACTTCGGGCCCTGTGCCAGGCAGCAGGAATGGAGGTATAGCAGTGGAGAAGATGAAGATAAATTTTACATTGAATGGAAAGCCCTGCCAGGTGGAGGTCAAACCGCACCAGAGGCTTCTGGATATGCTGAGGGACGACCTGCGCCTGACCGGTACAAAGGAAGGCTGCGGAATCGGTGAGTGCGGCGCCTGTACCGTGATTCTGGACGGAAAGGCAGTTACAGCCTGCCTGGTGCCTGCACCGGCCGTGGACGGACGTGATGTGGTTACCATCGAGGGCGTGGGCTGTGACGGAAAGCTGGACCCGGTGCAGGAGGCGGTTCTTGAAAACCACGCCCTCCAGTGCGGATTCTGTACTCCGGGATTTATCATGAGCGCCAAGGCGCTGTTAGACGAGAACCCGGATGCAACACGGGAGGAAATCCGCCGGGCCATATCCGGAAACCTGTGCCGCTGCACAGGGTACGAACAGCTGACCGACGCCATCTACCAGGCAGCAGAGGAGCTTAAGAAGCTTCACATGGAGAGGCTGTAGCGGATAAATAAAGCAGGGCCGGCGGATGACTGCCCTCAATATAAAATCAAGGAGATATTGGAACATGAGCTGTGAAATCAAATGGGCTTTAAACAAAATGCCTAAGACCGAAGATAAAAATCTTCCCATCATGTCTGTGGTGGAGGTAAAGAAGGCAAGGGCTTTCCATGAGAGCATTCCCCAGTACCAGGTAACGCCTTTGGCAGACCTTAAGAACATGGCAGGATATCTGGGCCTGGCCAAGGCCTGTGTAAAGGATGAGAGCTACCGGTTCGGCTTAAATGCATTCAAGGTATTAGGCGGTTCCTATGCCATTGCAAAATACATTGCCAAGGAGACTGGTCGGGACATCAGCCAGATGCCGTACAGCGTGCTCACCTCCAAAGAGCTTCGCGATGAATTCGGCCAGGCAACCTTTTTCTCAGCAACAGACGGCAACCACGGCAGAGGAGTTGCCTGGGCAGCCAACCGGCTGGGGCAGAAATGCGTTATCCGCATGCCTGTGGGCTCCACCGAGAACAGGCGCCGCCACATTGAGGACGAGGGCGCTGAGTGTACCATTGAGAAGGTAAATTACGACGACTGTGTCAGGATGGTAGCCGAGGAGGCAAAACACGCGGAGCGCGGCGTGGTAATCCAGGACACTGCATGGGAAGGCTACGAGGAGATTCCTTCCTGGATTATGCAGGGCTATTCCACCATGGCGGACGAGGCAGTGGAGCAGTTTGAGGAGCGCCCCACCCATGTGTTTGTCCAGGCCGGCGTGGGAAGCCTGGCAGGAGGCGTGGTGGGCTACTTTGCCAACAAGTATAAGAAGAATCCTCCGGTGATGGTAGTGGTGGAAGCAGAGCCTGCGGCCTGCCTCTACAAGGGGGCGGAGGCAGCAGACGGGGAAATCCGTATTGTGGACGGCGAGATGCCTACCATTATGGCCGGACTGTGCTGCGGCGAACCCAATATCACTTCCTGGGATATCTTAAAGAACCATGTGACTGCATTCCTGGCAGTGAATGATGATGTGGCCAGAAGGGGCATGCGTATGCTGGCAGCTCCCTTTAAGGGAGACCCCCAGGTCATTTCCGGTGAGTCCGGCGCAGCCACATTCGGCGCCCTGGCCACCATCATGATGGATGAATCCTACCGCGAGCTGCGTTTAGAGCTTGGACTGGACCAGGATTCCAAGGTACTTATGTTCTCCACCGAGGGAGACACGGACCCTGACCGCTATAAGACCATTGTATGGGAAGGCGGACTTAAGTAAACAAAAGCTGGAGGTAAATTATGTTAGATAAATCAAAATTAACCGGAGCAGATATCTCCATAGACTTCTGCGGATGCCATCTGCAGAGCCCCTACATCCTCTCGTCCGGCCCCTTATGCTACGGGGCTGAGGGAATGATTAAGGGCCATGAGTCCGGGGCCGGGGCCGTGGTGACAAAGACCATCCGCCTGGGAGCCGCCATCAACCCGGTGCACCACATGGGCACTGTGAACCAGGATTCCCTGATTAACTGTGAGAAATGGGCTGATTCCGACCGTCTTAACTGGTATGAGAACGAGATACCCAAAACCGTTGCAGCGGGAGCTGTTGTCATTGGTTCCGTGGGCCACACCCTGAAGGAGGCCCAGGCCATTGTAAAGGATGTGGAACGTGCGGGGGCCCATATGATTGAGCTGGTTTCCTATACAGAGGATACCCTGATTCCCATGCTGGACTATACCAAGGCGCATGTGGACATTCCCGTTATCTGCAAGCTGTCCGGCAACTGGCCCGACACAGTGGGAACTGCCAGAAAATGTCTGGAGCACGGTGCAAACGGTATCTGCGCCATTGATTCCATAGGCCCCACGCTGAAGATTGATATTGAGAAGGCAGCGCCCGAGATGATGAGCGGGGACGGCTTTGGATGGATGACAGGAGCTGCCATGAGACCCATTGCCATGCGCTACAATTACCAGATAGCCAAAGAAAACCCGCAGCTCATGAACCTGTATGCATCCGGCGGAGTCATGAAGGCCGATGATGCCATTGAGTACATGATGGCGGGAGCCATGGGCATAGGCGTCTGCACCGCAGGCATCCTTAAGGGCGTGGAGTATGTGGAGAAAATGTGCTACGACCTGTCCAGGCGTCTGGCTGAGCTGGGATACAACTCCATCCAGGAAGTAAACAGGGCAGCCCATCCCAATTTCCCCAGTGAAGAGCATATTTCCGGCCTGAAGTTCCATTTTACCCCATTTAAGGAGGACGGCGCCACAAAGAAATGTGTGAGCTGCAAAAAGTGCGAGACAGTCTGCTGCTATGACGCCAGGAAGCTCACCTTCCCTGAGATGACAGTGGATATGGATAAATGCAGATGCTGCGGACTCTGCCTGGATGTATGTCCTACAGGCGCCCTCACGGCGGAGCTGGCTCCCCAGACAGAAAAGGACCTTGCTCTGGCGCAGAAGTCAAAGGACTTCTACGAGCTGGTGAAGTAGTTAACCCTGATGGCCGCTGCTTTATCCGGCACTGTCAGGGAATCCATTCATATATAGAAAGGAAGAAAAACAAATGTCAATGTTAAACGAGAAAAGGGCGGAGGAACTTCTGGCCCTCACAACCAAGATGATTCAGGCTCCCAGCTACAGCGGACAGGAGAACCTGGTAGTAGACGTAATGAAGAAATTCTGTGGCGAGCACAAGTTTACGGATATCCATGTAGACAGATACGGCAACTGCATCTGCCATATCAAGGGTATGAGGCCGGGACCAAAGATTCTGTTTGACGGCCATATGGATACGGTTCCTGTACCGGATAAGACAAAATGGAATCACGACCCATTCGGCGCTGAAATCGTGGACGGCAGGATGTACGGACGGGGAACCTCCGACATGAAGGGCGCCCTGTCAGCCATGCTGGCAGCAGCGCTTTACTATGCAGAGGATGCGGATTATGACTTCCCGGGGGATATCTATGTGGCGGGCGTTGTCCATGAGGAGTGCTTTGAGGGCGTGGCTGCAAGGGAAATCAGCGCTTATGTAAAGCCGGATTATGTTATCATCGGCGAGGCGTCCCAGTTAAATATGAAGATTGGCCAGAGAGGCCGTGCGGAAATCGTGGTGGAGACCTTCGGTGTTCCGGCGCACTCTGCCAGCCCTGACAAGGGAGTCAATGCTGTCTATAAGATGTGCAAGGTAATTGAGGAAATCAATAAGCTGACACCGCCTCACCACGATGTGCTGGGCGACGGCATCCTGGAACTGGTGGATGTAAAATCCTCCCCATATCCGGGCGCATCCGTTGTGCCGGATTATTGCCGCGCAACCTATGACAGACGTCTTCTGACCGGAGAGACAAAGGAGAGCGTTATAGCTCCGCTGCAGGAGCTGCTGGACCGTATGATGAAGGAAGACCCGCAGTTAAAGGCAAAGGTTTCCTACGCAGTGGGACAGGAGAAGTGCTGGACCGGAGAAACAATTGAGGCAGAGCGTTTCTTCCCGGGATGGCTCTTCGACAAGAACGAGGACTGGGTACAGAACATTTATAAGGAAATGAAGGAAATCGGCCTGAACCCAACCATCACCAACTATGATTTCTGCACCAATGCCAGCCACTATGCAGGCGAGGCGGGAATCCGTTCCGTAGGCGTTGGCCCGTCCCTTGAGACACTGGCCCACACCATCAACGAATACATTGAGATAGACCAGCTGAACAAAGTAATGGAATCCTATTACGGAGTTATGAAGGCGCTGTTGAAATAGCAGCATAAAAAGGATAGTTCCCTGGGAAGCAGGGCTTAAGCGTGTAAGGTCCATACCCACACGCTTTGCCCTGTTTGCCGGGGTCAGATGCGTATAGCACGTAAGCGCCTGAAAGACAGGCGCTAGCTCATAGCGAGCCACTCCACTAAGTTCGTGGAGGACCTCACTAAGTGGAGATGACATGCATCGCACGTAAGCGCCTAAAAGACAGGCGCTAAGTGCTCATAGCGAGAAAGGATTTATTATGGCGATGAAGGAATGGGCTATGGTAATTATGAACCCGGGTTATGACCCGGAAAAAGACATGGCGCGCCTGGATTTGGAGCAGGTTGAGACGCATATCCTCACGGTGAGGAATCCTGAGGAGGCCGTGGCCCTGGCGAAACGTCTGGGTGAAGAGGGCTTTGGGGCCATTGAGGTCTGCGGGGCTTTCGGTGAAGAACTGGCAAAGAAAATGTATGAAGCAACAGGATGCAGGGTTCCGGTGGGCTATGTGACCATGCCCCAGGACCAGTTTGACAAGGCGCTGGCATTCTGGAGCTGACCGCAGGCTGTGCCGGAGGGCCGGCACAGACAAATCCAGTGAGAAAGGAATACATACTATGAGGCTCTTTGATTTACACTGCGACACCATAGAAGAATTAAAGAAACGGGGAGAGGATTATCTTAACTGCACCACCCAGTTCTCCCTCAGGGACCGGGATAAATTTGAAAAGGCAGTCCAGGTCATGGCTGTATTTGTGCCCGATGATGTCCGCGGACAGGAGGCAGTGCAGTTTGTGCTGGATTACCACCAGTACATGGATGACCAGGTCAGAAGGACCGGGGGCCAGGCTGAACTGGTGGAAAAAATTGCGGATTTGGACCGGATACTGGATGCAGGAAAATGGGCCTTTATCCGCTCCATTGAAAGCGGGGCAGCCTTAAACGGTGACCTGGACAACGTAGACCGCTTTGCAGCCCTGAATTTCAAAATGCTGGGGCTGGTATGGAACGGAGCCAATGAGCTGGGGTCCGGTCCGGTCAATGATACCGGGCTCACAGCCTTTGGAAAGGAAGCAGTAAAGCGGATGGAGCAGGTGGGCATGATTGTGGACTGTTCCCATCTCAACGATGCGGGGTTTGAGGACCTTCTGAACATTGCAGAACGTCCCTTCGTGGCATCCCACTCCAATGTCAGGGCGTGCTGCAGCCACCCCAGAAACCTTACGGACGCGCAGTTTAAGGAAATCGTGCGCCGGGGAGGCCTGTGCGGACTGAATCTGTTCTCCCGGTTCATAGATGACGATGACAATGGAAGCAAGGATTATCTGCTGCGCCACATCTACCACATGCTGGAGCTGGGCGGAGAGGATGTGATAGCCTGGGGCGGGGACATGGACGGCGAGATTACCTGCGACCCCGACCTGTCCTCGCCTTACGGTCTGGGACAGTTTGCGGACTATCTGGTGGAACATGGCATTGGGGAAGAAACAGTGAAAAAGATTTTCTTTGACAATGCGTACCGGTTCTTCAAACAACAAGTCAAATGATGTTCTGAAAGGAAATACAATATGGAAACAATTAGCCTGAATATCAACGGGGTCTGTCGGGAACTGGCAGTTGGAAAAAACTGGACGCTGTTAAAGACGCTGAGGGACGGCCTGAAGCTAACAGGAACCAAATGCGGCTGCGAAACAGGGGACTGCGGCGCCTGCATGGTCATTATAGACGGAATTGCCACCCGTTCTTGCCTGGTAAAGGCTGTTAATCTGGAAGGCAAGGCCATTGAAACCATTGAGGGCCTTTCAGACGGCATCCATCTTCATCCAATCCAGCAGGCCTTTGTGGATGCGGGAGCCGTTCAGTGCGGCTTCTGTATTCCGGGTATGATTATGTCAGCCAAGGCTCTTCTGGACCAGAACCCGGACCCCGATGAGGAGGAGGTCAGAAAGGCCATTGACCCTAATCTCTGCCGCTGCACCGGGTATGACAATATCGTGAAAGCCATTTTACTGGCTGCCAGCCGGATGGGAGGAAAACGGGATGGAGAATGAATACAGTGTAATCGGAAAACCAAGACCCATAGGCGACGCTGCCCTGAAGGTAACGGGACAGAAAATATATGTAGGTGATATGGAACTGCCCGGAATGCTCTACGCAAAGGTGCTCCTGAGCACGGTGCCCCATGCCAGAATCAAGAGCATCGACACCTCCGCGGCCGAGGCCCTGCCTGGGGTGAGGGCAGTGGCCACCTATAAGAATACGCCCCAGGTGCGCTACAACAGCGCGGTCCGCTTCATTGAGCACAAGCTTCCTGACACGGAGCGTATCTTTGACGATACCGTTCGTTTTGTGGGGGACCGGGTGGCTGCCGTGGCAGCAGAGTCCCTGGATATTGCCAAAAGGGCAGTAAACCTGATTAAGGTGGAGTACGAAGCCCTGCCTGTGATTACCGATGTGGAGGAAGCCGTAAAGCCCGAAGCCTACCCGATTCATGAGGGAGGCAACATCGTGGGCGTATCCAGGGCAGAGGCAGGCAATGTGGAGGAGGCTTTTAAGGAGTGCGATTATGTATTTGAGGACCGCTACACCACCCAGGCCATCCACCATGCTGCCATTGAACCGCACATAGCCATAGCTGACTTTAATCCGGCCGGAAAGCTGACCATATACAGCCCATGCCAGAATACCTTTGCTTTCCGTGTCATTATGTCCCGTATCTTCGGCCTGTCTTATAACAAGATACGGATGGTGGCCCCGGCCATCGGCGGAGCCTTTGGAGGCAAGCTGGAGGTGACAGTGGAGCCGGTGGCGGCAGTGCTGTCCCGGATGACGGGAAAGCCTGTGAAGGTGGAGTACAACCGGAAGGAAAGCATCCTGTCCACCCGTGTGCGCCATGCCTCTGTGAATTATGTGAAGACGGGATTCATGAAGGACGGCACCTTAAAGGCAGTGGACTTTAAGGTTTACACCAATACGGGAGCCTATGCGTCCAGCGCCCTGAACGTAAGCGGCGCCATGTCCCACAAGGTCTTTAAGGCATATAAGATTGACCACATGCGTTTTCAGTGCCAGCCCGTGTACACCAATACCGAGATAGCAGGAGCCATGAGAGGGTACGGCTCGCCCCAGGTCTATTTCGGATGGCAGAGACAGATGCAGAAAATTGCCGATTTCCTCCACATGGATATGGCTGACCTGCAGATGAAGAATATGGTGGACCCTGACAGCTGCGACCCTATTTTCCACAAGCCCCACGGCAACTCCAGGCCCAAGGACTGCTTAAAGAGAGCACTGGAGCTCATAGATTATGAAGCCTGCCTGAAGGAGCAGGAGGCCACCAGGAATCAGGATATCCGTATAGGCGTGGGCCTGGCATTGGGAGTCCACGGCAACAACTGCGTAGGCGCCCACCGGGATGTGACCACCCCCATGATTAAGATGAATGAGGACGGCTCCTGCATTTACTATACCGGTTCCCACGACATGGGTACCGATACCCTGGGAATGCAGATGCAGATTGTCTCAGAGGTGCTGGGAATCAGCATGGACTGGATTGACTGCCTGGCAGCGGACACGGATGTGGTCCACTGGCATATCGGGGACTATTCCAGCCGCGGCGTGTTCGTGGCAGGAAGCGCGGCCAAGAAAACAGCCGAGGCAATGAAACGGGAACTGCAGACAGAGGCAGCCAAGCTTCTGGAGACAGAGCCGGATGATATCGTGCTTCACCATGACAGTGCCTGGAGCCGGACCAATGAGGAGAAACATGCCTCCCTTCACGATGTGATGGTTTACTGCCAGTCCGTGAGCATGAGGGAGCTGATGGTGGCTGAGACTTACGAGGCAAAACGGGGCGCCACTTCCTACGGGGTACATATTGCCAAGGTGGAAGTCAACACCCTGACCGGGGAGGTAAGACCCCTGGAATATGCGGCGGTTCACGACATCGGCCGCGCCATCAATCCGCTGATGCTGAAGGGACAGCTGGCAGGCGCCATCCAGATGGGACTGGGTTACGGTCTGTGCGAGGACATGGCCTATGACGGGAATGGAAAGCCCCAGGTACAGACATTGAAAAAATACAAGGTGCTCCGGGCATCGCAGATGCCTAAGCTCTATATGGACTTTGTGGAAACCGTGGAAGGGGAACCGGACGGCCCTTACGGGGCAAAGGCCCTGGGCGAGTGTCCTGTGGTTCCGGCTGCTCCGGCAGTGGTGAATGCAATCTGCAACGCTGTCCACGGGGAAATCAATGAACTTCCGGCAAGGCCCGACCGGGTTCTGGCAGCCTTGGGAGATAAATAGAACTTCATACGGTGCAGTCTCACTGCGCCGGGAAAGGGGAAGAAACATATGGTTAAGATACTGGGAATCTGCGGCAGCCCGCGCCGCAAATCCTGCTACAAGGCGCTGGAGACAGCCCTTGAAGCAGCTAAGAATGCAGAGGAAGGCGTGGAGGTGGAGCTGGTGGAGCTGCGCGCCAAAAAGATGAATTTCTGCATCCACTGCAACAAGTGCCTGCGGGATAAATCCGACCGCTGCACCGTGTTTAAGGACGACATGACAGAGCTGTACGACAAATTCTATGAGGCAGACGGCGTAATCATCGCATCACCTGTCTATGAGATGAATATCACGGCACAGCTTTGCACCTTCTTTGACCGGTTCCGCTCCGCATGGCTTAAGGGAGTGGAGGACCCTGACTTCTTTGCCCACAAGGTGGGGGCGGGAATCACGGTAGGGGGCACCCGCAACGGAGGCCAGGAGGCCACCATGAATTCCATCACCAACTTTTTCCTGACCCAGGGAATGACGGTCTGTACAGGCGGCTCAGGCATGTATTCCGGCCCCATGCTGTGGAATCCCGGAGACGGCTCCACAGAGATAGACGACCCGGAGGGTTTTAAGAACTGTGAAATCCTGGGACGGAAGATGGCAAAGATGGCCAGAATCATGAAAGAGGCCAGGTTTTGATGCTCCAACACGGCAATTCGTAACTTGACAACTGATCTATGATAAAACTTATAAAGGGGATATTTTATGAAAATGCAATATGGATTTGACGACAAGGTTCCTGCCGGTAAGGCCGTTCCTTGGGCCCTTCAATACGTGTTTACTATCTTTACAGGTTCCATGACAGGTTCCATCATGCTTGCCAGCGGAGCCGGGATGAACTCGGCAGATACGGCATTCCTGATTCAATGCGGTCTGTTTGCCTGCTGCATCACCACACTGATTCAGTCGCTGGGAATACGCATCGGTAAGTTCCAGATTGGCGCCAGGCTGCCCCTGGTGTCCGCAGGCAGCTGGACCCTTATCACGCCCATGGTGCTGTTTGCAAATGACCCGAATATCGGGATTCCGGGAGCTTTTGGCGCTGCCTGCCTTGGCACGCTGCTGCTGTTCCTGCTGGGACCCATTGTTATTGACAAACTGTACAAATATTTTACGCCCGCAGTAACCGGCTCCGTGGTTCTGGCAGTGGGAATGTGCCTTATTCTCAATGCCTGGAACGACATGGTGGATTACAATCCAACGGGACCGGATGCCATGAAGCTGTTCCTTATCGGTGTGGCCATTGCCGCAATCTGCATTATCATCGACCATTTTGCAAAGGGTATTGTCCAGTCGCTGGCAGTGCTCATTGCCATGGTGGCAGGCTATGTTTTCTGCGCCGCAACCGGAATGGTGGATTTCTCCCAGGTAGGAAACGCTTCCTGGATAGCTGTCCCCAGACCTCTCAGCTTTGGAATGACAGTGAATCTGGGCGCTGTAATCACCGTATTTATCATCCATATTGCAACCATTATGGAGAACTCCGGCAATACCACCGGCGTGGTCACTGCCACGGACGAGGGCCTTCCCACCAAGGAGACCTTAAAAGCTTCCGTGCGTGGCGATGCCCTGGGCGGCATATTCTCCACCCTATTTAATGCACTGCCCATGTGTGTGGCTGCCCAGAACTCCGGCGTGGAGGTTATGTCCGGCGTGGCATCCAGATTTGTCACAGCCATTGCAGGCGTTATCTTCGGCCTTATGGCCATATTCCCGAAGTTCTCACAGATACTGGCCCTGATTCCCAATCCGGTCTTAGGCGGTATTCTGTTAGTTACCTTCGGAAATATCATTGCCAGCGGTATCAAGGTCATTGGATTTGACGAGAACAACAAGAGAAACTTTACCATCATTGCCCTGGCGGCGGCAGTGGGAATCGGCGGTAATTTCGCCCAGGCAGCAGGAACCCTTGCGTTCCTTCCATCCACGGTTGTCACGCTGTTTACCGGTATTTCCGGTACAGCCATCACTGCCCTGGTACTGAATATCATTCTTCCTGTCGAGAAAAAGGAAGAGGCATAGAGGCAGAACATATCAGATAGGGAGGTCAAGATGGAATTAGTAACATTAAACGTTAACGGAAGAACCTATAGCATAGCAGTGGAGAAAAACTGGACCCTGCTCCACACCCTTCGGGAGGTCCTGGACCTGACCGGCACCAAATGCGGATGCAGCACAGGGGACTGCGGTTCCTGCAAGGTCATCATTGACGGGGAGGCTGTCAACTCCTGTACTGTAAGGGCAATGGACCTGGGAGGAAAGTCCATTGAGACGATTGAGGGAGTATCCCCTGACCGGTTTACCCTTCATCCAATCCAGCAGGCATTTATTGACTGCGGCGCCGTACAGTGCGGTTTCTGTACGCCGGGTATGGTTATGGCTGCCAAGGCTCTTTTAGATAAGAATCCGGACCCAACCGAGGAAGAAATCAAGGAAGCCATGAAAGGCAACCTGTGCCGCTGCACCGGATACGCAATGATACTGGAGGCCGTGAAGCGTGCGGCCCAGGCCATGAGAAAGGAGGGAAGATAGCCATGTCATGTGAGATGCCAAAGAACGGAATGATAGGAAAAAGCGTGCCAGTCAGGGACGCAGCCATGAAGGTGACAGGGCAGATGCGGTATGTGGCGGATATGAAGCTGCCGGGAATGCTGCATGCCAAGATTTTATTTTCCCCTGTTCCCCACGCCAGGATTAAGTCCATAGACACCTCGGCAGCCATGGCCATGGAAGGGGTTCATGCCGTGGTCTGCTACAAGGACTCTCCTAAAAATATTTACAACGGAAACGGAGAGGATAAGGACATTAATCCATCCGAGCTGGTGTTTGACCAGGTAGTGCGTTTTGTGGGAGATAAGGTTGCGGCTGTGGCAGCCGACACAGAGGAGATTGCAAGAAAGGCGCTTTCCCTTATCACGGTGGAATATGAGGAGCTTCCCTTTTATCTGGACCCGGAGGAGGCCATGAAGGAGGATGCATACCCCATTCATCAGGGCGGCAACATCATCATGGAGTCCAATAATTCCGGCGGGGACGTGGACGGCGCCCTGAGGGACGCGGACCTTGTATTCCGTCACAGATACGAGATGCCGGCAGTGAACCATTGTTCCCTGGAAACACATGTGTCCATTGCGGAGTATGATGCAGGCGGAAAGCTGACCGTGTGGACACCCACCCAGGATGCCTTTGGCCAGAGAATTAACCTTCAGCGCATTTTCGAGCTTCCCATGAGTAAGATACGGGTTATCAGTCCTGTCATGGGCGGCGGCTTCGGAGGTAAGATTGACCTGGTGACAGAGCCGGTGACAGCCCTTTTAGCCATGAAAACCGGCCATCCCGTAAAACTGGTATACACCAGGACCGAGGAGTTCTGCTGCACCCGTACCCGTCATGCAGCCAAGGTGGATTTGGCCATGGGAGTGAAAAAGGACGGAACCATCACGGCCGCGGATGAAACCATGATTTTAAATGCAGGGGCCCACACCAGCGCCACCATGTCCGTCTGCTGGGCAGCGGGAGGCAAGTTTTATAAGCTCTTAAAGACCCGCAATATGAGATGCCGCGGCATACCGGTCTATACCAATACGCCGGTGGCTTCCGCCATGAGGGGATTCGGCTCGCCGCAGCAGTTCTTTCCGGTATCATCCATGATAAATGAGATTGCCCGGAACCTGCGCCTGGACCCGGCCGACGTGTTCCTTAAGAACCTGGCGGACCCCTTTGAGGCTGCCTGCAATGACGGGGAATCCTTTGGCAATTTCCGCTTAAAGGACTGTGTGGTCCGGGGACGGGAGCTGATTGACTGGTACGAAGCCAAGAAGCAGATGGAGGCATCCAGGAAAGAGAAGGGCCGCTATCTCATAGGCGTCGGCATGGCCTGCGGCTCCCACGGAACATCCATGTTCCCATTTATGCCGGATATTACGGGTATCACCATCAAGATGAACGAGGACGGAACCATTGTATTTACCACCGGAACCTCGGACATGGGAAATGGCTCCGTGACTACCCAGTGTATGCTGATTTCCGAGGTTCTGGGCATTCCGCTGGACCATATTGCCTACATAAAGACAGATACGGACGCAGCCATGTCGGACCTGGGAGCCTATGCGTCCAGGGGTACCTACACCAGCGGCCACGCAGCGGTAAAGACAGCTCAAATCATGCGCGGCAAGATAGCCGTGCTGGCGGCGGAGCTTCTTGAGACTACCACGGATAACCTGGATTTCCACGACGATGCAGTATGGTGCGTGGATATTCACAGAAAGTTTGTGAGCATGAAGGATATTGCGGTCCATGCCAGGGAAAAGCATCAGGAGGACTTAAGCTGTTCCTACATGTTCCACTCAGAGGCAGGACCCATGAGCAGCGGGGCCCATTTTGCCAAGGTGCAGGTAGATACGGTTACTGGTGAGATTAAGGTTCTGGAATACGCGGCAGTCCATGACGTGGGCCGGGTGGTGAATCCCATGGGCATAACCGGACAGCTGGAAGGCGGTATTTCCATGGGTCTGGGCTATGCTCTCTGCGAAGAAATGAAGCTGGACAGCACAGGCAGAAACCAGACCAGCAATTTTAAGAAATACCACATTCTTAACATGAAGGAAATGCCGAAGCTTACCGTGGATTTCCTGGATTCCGAGGAGGAGACAGGTCCTTACGGAGCCAAATCCATCGGGGAGTGCGCCGTTGTCCCGGTAGCGCCGGCCATAGCCAATGCTGTTTCCAATGCAGTGGGCAGGCAGTTCTATAAGCTTCCCATCCGTCCGGAGGACGTGCTGGAGGCCCTGGCAAAATAGAGGCACAGGGCTGGGGTTAAAAACCAAAACGGAATAGAATAACAGATTGATGCAGTGTCCCGTTGCAGCCCAACCATTGGCTGCAGCGGGATATTTCCGTTGCGGATTAGCCGCGCCGGAGCTGTTCTGTTAAGTCCTGTAAGGGATTCCCCTGCTAAATCTCCGGCACAAGGTAGATATCTCTATGATTTGGTAGTACAATAAACGGAGTCCAGCTAAAATACAAAGGAACCCCTGTTGTTTAAGGCAGCGGGACAAACAGAATCAGGAGGAAGACAATGATACCGGACAGAGAGAGAGCAAAACAGGAGCTTAAGTGGGCTGCGGGATTAAATCCGGGTCCATGGGAGGAGCACTCCCGGTATGTGGCGGCTGCCTGTGAGAGCATAGCTTCCAGGTGCAGCCATATGAATCAGGACCACGCCTATGTGCTGGGACTTCTTCACGATACAGGCAGATACGCGGGCAGGACATCGGAGCGCCATCTGCTGGATGGCTACCGCAGATGCATGGAACACGGATGGGAGGAGGCTGCCAGAATCTGTATGAGCCATGCCTTTATGATACAGGATATCAGTACATCCATAGGGGAGTTTGATGTGACGCCCTCTGATTATGAATTCATGAAGGAATTCATTTCCCGGGCAGTTTATGATGATTATGACCGTCTGGTACAGCTTTGCGACAGCCTGGCCCTGCCCGATGGTTTTTGTCCCCTGGAAACCAGGTTTGTGGACGTGACCATCCGTTACGGGGTCCATCCCTATACCATACCCAGGTGGAAAAAGGTACTGGAGATAAAGGATTATTTTGAGGAGCAGATGGGATGCACCATCTATGAAGCGCTGCCCTGCGGGGGACAGCTCCGGCATTTATAAGGAGGCATATATGATATATACGGTTCCCCACTATTACAATGGTTTTAAATGCATTGCGTCGGAATGCCCGGACACCTGCTGCGCCGGGTGGGGCATTATGATTGACAGGGCATCCCTTAAGAAGTACCGGAACATGGACGGGGCCTTTGGCAGCCGGCTGCATCATTCCATTCACTGGAAGGATGGCTCCTTTAAACAGTACCATGGGAGGTGTGCGTTTTTAAATGAAGAGAATTTATGCGACATCTACAGCGAGGCAGGTCCGGGATACCTGTGCCGCACCTGCCGCACATATCCCAGGCATACAGAGGAATTTGAGGGCTGCAGGGAGATGAGCCTTTGCCTTTCCTGTATCGAGGCAGCCAGAATCATACTGGGCTGCAGGGAAACGGTGCGGTTCATTACCAGGGAGGATGAGCGGGAGGAATCTTATGAGGATTTTGACTTCTTTCTCTACACCAAGCTGATGGATGCCAGGGAGCTGGCACTGGATATTCTCAGGAACCGTGCCTGGACATGGGCGGACAGAACCTCCCTGTGCCTGGGACTGGCCCATGACCTGCAGGCCCGTATCAGAAAAGGACGGCTCTGCGAGGCGGACCAGCTCTTTGAGCGGTACCGCAGGGCAGCGGGCACATGGACGGCTGAGAATTGGGGGCCGTGTCCCGGCCGGATGCAGGCAAATGCAGGACAGGCCTCTTTTTCCAGATACGGGGTCATGAAAGATGCATTTTCCCTGTTTTCCGAAATGGAGGTCCTGGGCAGGGAGTGGCCGGATTTTGCTTCCGGGATGAAGGAGATTCTTTATGGAAGGGGAAGAAAACCATATGAGGCGCAGCGCCGGGCTTTTCTGGACAGCGGGATTGGAATGCGCCTGCCCGTGCTTAAGGAACAGCTCATGGTGTATTTTGTGTTCACCTATTTCTGCGGGGCTGTTTACAATGAAAAACCTTATGGAAAAATGAAGATGGCGGCCGCAGCCACCCTGCTGATTGAGGAGCTGGCCCAGGCTCTGTGGACCGCACAGGGAGGAAGGCTTTCCTTCATGGATTTTGCGGATGTGGCCCACCGTTTTTCCAGGGAGGTGGAGCACTCGGATTCCAATAAGGCTGTACTGGAAGAAGCCATGGTCAAACGGCAGGAATTTGCACTCAGACGCCTGCTGGCAGCAGTGAACAGCGACAGCCTTTGACAGGGAAATGAACAGCCAGAAAACAATGGACAATATGGAGAATTAGATTTATAATTAAAGTTACGCTTAGAAATATTGGAAGGAGAACAAAACATGAGTGAATGTAACCATGATTGCGGCTCATGCAGTGCAAACTGCGACAGCCGCAAGGTAGATAAAAGCGAGTTTCTGGAGGCACTGAATCCGGCCAGCTCCGTAAAGAAGGTAATTGGCGTTGTCAGCGGTAAAGGCGGCGTGGGCAAGTCATTAGTAACCTCCATGCTGGCGGTGAGCATGAACCGCAAGGGCAAGAAGACAGCTGTCCTGGATGCAGACATCACAGGACCGTCCATCCCCATGGCCTTTGGAGTGGGCAATGAGGGCGTGGCAACCTCGCCGGACGGCAACCTGATGCTTCCGGCCAAGTCCATGGAGGGCGTGGAAATCATGTCCGCCAACCTGCTTCTGGATAAGGACACGGACCCGGTTATCTGGAGAGGCCCTGTGATTGCAGGCGCCGTGAAACAGTTCTGGTCTGAGACTTTATGGCAGGATGTGGACTACATGTTCGTGGACATGCCGCCAGGTACGGGCGACGTTCCCCTGACCGTATTCCAGTCCCTGCCGGTGGACGGTATTATCATCGTAACCTCACCCCAGGAGCTGGTGGGAATGATAGTGGCCAAGGCAGTGAACATGGCAAAGAAAATGGATATCCCCATTGTGGGAGTTGTGGAGAACATGAGCTATCTGGAATGTCCGGACTGCGGCAAGCGCATCAGCGTATTCGGCGAGGGCCATGTAGAGGAAATCGCAGCAGAGCACGGCATCAAGGTCCTGGCTCAGATACCCATTGACCCTGCCATTGCCCAGATGGTGGATGCAGGCCGTGTGGAATATCTTGAAATGCCGTGGTTTGACGAGGCTGTTAAGGCAGTTGAGGCATTATAAAAGACTGCGGCGGCAGTAGTAAACCATAGATAATGAGGTGAACCGATGAACATTAACATCAATCCCAACAGCGAGCTTCATCAGTCCATCGTCAATGTACCGGATATGGTCCAGGTGCCGGAGATGTGGGTTGACCAGGCCCGCCAGTTCCAGCAGGCTATGATGAGATACACCTGTGCAATCAGGGAGGTCAAGACAAAGCTGGAGGTGCTGAACGACGAGCTGTCCGTAAAGAACCAGCGCAATCCCATCGAAATGATAAAGTCCCGTGTGAAGAAGCCCAAGAGCATAGTGGAAAAGCTGCAGCGCAGGGGATTCGAGGTCTCATTGGAGTCCATGGAAAAGAATCTGGACGATGTGGCCGGAATCAGGATTATCTGCTCCTTCCTGGATGATATCTATGAAGTGGCAGACATGCTGATAAGGCAGGATGATGTAAAGGTGATTGCGGTGAAGGATTATATCAAGAATCCCAAGCCCAACGGATACCGGAGCTACCACATGATTATCGAGATACCGGTGTTCTTCTCTGACAGCAAGAAGCCCATCCGGGTGGAGGTTCAGATTCGTACCATTGCCATGGATTTCTGGGCCAGCCTGGACCATCAGCTGAAGTATAAAAAGTCCTTTATTGACGACAACGGAGAAATCAGTGAGGAGCTGAAACAATGTGCCGAGGTTATTGCCGGCACGGACATGAAGATGCTGGAAATACGAAAGAAAATCGAGGCCCAGGGTGTTACGGTGCGCAGGGACTGACTGGATTTTCAGGACTATCCGGACTGACAGGGGCTGTGAATCAGCCGTTTAAACAGGCTCTAGTAGAGATAGTAGGACAGGGTTTCCGTTATGCGGAACCCTGTTTTTCTATAGAGATTCAGGGCCGGTTCGTTGGACCCGGATACCTGAAGGCGGAGCCGGCGGATTCCCTTATCCCCCAGCATGTGTATGAGCTGTCTGAGAAAACAGCCGGCCAGTCCCTGGCGCCTTAGGGAAGGGACTGTCTCCAGACTGTACATGTATGCATCCGTGCCGTTCAGGGAAAGGCGGCAGGAGACACAGATGTCTGAGAGGGTATCCGGGCCGGATACGCCGCCGGGCTTCCCGTTTTTAGCCGGCCTGCGGGCACAGACAAGAACACCGTCCGAAGCTGTGCCCACGTTTATATCCAATTCCGTATTTGGCAGGGATGCAGGAGCGGAGGATATCTTATCCTCAAAAGCAGCTGCGGCTGCCGCCAAATCCAGTTCCATCATATATTCTTCATACCACAGCTCTGCCTGCAGCTTCTGAAGGGCAGCAGCGGCAGCCGGACACCTGTTGTCGGTTACAAGGCAGAGTTCCGGCTCCCCCTGCGTCTCACTGTACCTTAAGACCTGTTCCAGGAGCGCGGAGAAATATCCCTTTCTCCTGAAGTCAGGGTGTGTGAAGGCGTAGCATTCCCATATGGTTTCCTCTGTTTTATAGACAGCCATGAAGGCGGCCGGGATTTTACCCTCCTCCAGGAGCCAGTATTCGTCCCCGTCCTCAGGACAGGAAAGGCTCAGGCCGTCTGCGCGGCGGCACAGGCTGGCAATCCTGCGTATATCTTCCTGCTCTTTCCGGGATAATGTTGTTGTATGGATAGTAATAGCTGTATGCGCCATGCTCATGGGTGTGACGGCCTCCTGGATTCCTGACTTTGGACTTTCCTATATTGTAGGGCAGGAATGCTTCCATTGCAATGGCAAGATTGTATTTCTTGTGTATTTATCCGTCTTATGGTTGATTATGGAAATATGCAGTGGTAGAATAAATGCCGTGCGAATTTTAAACAGAACCGGAGCATGACAGAAAGCATTGGCAGGGCACGCTCCAGCACAGCAGGAGGAGACAGAAGATATGAGATATGTTAAGCAAATAGGAATCATCCTGGGCATAACCCTGGCAGGGGAGGTATTGAATCATGTGGTGCCCCTGCCTGTACCGGCAGGTGTATACGGCCTGTTCATCATGCTGGCGGCCCTTATGTGCGGGGCCATAAAGCTGGAGAGCGTGGAGGGCACCGGGAATTTTCTCATGGACACCATGACCATGATGTTCATACCGGCAACCGTGGGAATCGTGGAGTGCATCGGAGAGGTAAAGGCAGTGCTGGTGCCTTTCCTGATTATCATAGGAGTATCCACCCTTCTGGTCATGGCAGTGACCGGATGCATGGCCCAGTGGGTCATGGGAAGAAAAAACCAAGGGGAGGAGCAGTGATATGAGGGAAGGTATAAGAATGATACTGGAACAGACACAATATTTCGGTCTTGTGCTCAGCATAGGCGCCTATCTGTTTGCCTGCTGGCTTAAGAACAAGACGAAACTGGCCATACTGAACCCGCTTTTGGTGTCGGCAGCCCTGATTATTGCCTGTATTCTGGGAGTAGGAATGGATTATGAAACATATAATAAGGGTGCATCCTATCTCAGCTGGCTTCTTACGCCGGCAACGGTCTGTCTGGCAATCCCATTGTATAAGCAGCTGCATCTGTTAAAGAAGCATGGGGATGCAGTGGCGGTTGGCATTACGTCGGGGGTAATTACCAGTGCGGTGAGTATTTTTCTCATGTGTAAGGTGCTGGGGGTGGCCCATGTCCACTACGTGACCCTGCTTCCCAAGTCCATAACCACGGCCATCGGCATGGGTATCAGCGAGGAGGCGGGCGGCATCGTAACCCTGACAGTCATGAGCATCATACTTACAGGCGTGTTGGGCAATATGGCCGGGGAGGCTGTGCTGAAGCTCTTAAGGGTCCGTCATCCGGTTGCCAAAGGCCTGGCCATGGGAACCAGCGCCCACGCAGTGGGCACGGCCAAGGCGCTGGAGATGGGAGAAATCGAGGGCGCCATGAGCAGCCTGTCCATTGCAGTGGCAGGTCTGATGACAGTTATTGTGGTGCCGCTGGCAGCGAATCTAATATAGCGTCAATTTATATAGCGCCAATTTATATAGCACCAATTGAAACAGTGCCAATTGAACATAACATTGAAAGGAGCGTGTACCCCATGAATAAACGAAGCGAAGCAGATGTAAAGGATACCTGGAAACTGGAGGATATGGTGGCGGAGGACAGTCTGTGGGAACAGATGTTTGAGGAGGCCTCCGGGAAAATAAAGGAATATGCCTCCTATAAGGGAAGGCTGGCTGAGTCCGCAGATACCCTGTTCGGCTGTCTTTCCTTTGACGACAGGCTCTCCCAGGACATAGAACGGCTGTATGTCTATGCCAGGATGCGCTCCGATGAGGATACCACGGTGCAGAAATACCAGGATATGTTTTCCAGGGCGCAGACCCTGTCCTACAGGGCGGCTGAGAACAGCTCCTTCCTGGTGCCGGAGATTCTGGCCATGGACCGGGAACTTCTGGAATCTTATATGGCTGCGGATAACGGAATCATCCATTTCAAACGGGCATTGGAAATGATTCTGGCCAAACGGGACCACACCCTGTCCGGCGAGATGGAAGAGCTTCTGGCGCAGTCCTACGACGCCACCCAGGGCGCCAGCCAGATTTTCACCATGTTCAATAATGCGGATGTGAAATTTCCTGTTATCACAGGGGAAAATGGAGAAGGCATCCGGATTACCCATGGCAATTACATTTCCCTGATGGAGAACCAGGACCGCAGGATACGCAGGGATGCATTTGAAGGGCTGTACAGCGTGTATGAGCAGTTTTCAAATACCCTGGCAGCTGCATTTTCCTCCAATGTAAAACAGGCCGTGTTCTATGCAAAGGCAAAAAAGTATGCCTCCAGCCGGGAATACTACCTGTCTGACAACGAGGTGCCGGAGCTGGTTTATGACAATCTGGTGAAGGCGGTGCGGGAAAATCTCACAAAGCTGCATGACTACACCCAGGTGCGAAAGGATGTGCTGGGAGTGGATGAGCTTCACATGTACGACCTTTATGTGCCCATGGTGGCAGCAGCGGACCGCCGTTATACCTATGAGGAGGCCAGGGCCATTGTGCTGGAGGGCCTGGCTCCCCTGGGAGAAGAGTACCTGTCCCTGTTAAGGCAGGGATTTGATAACCGGTGGATTGATGTCTATGAAAATGAAGGAAAGCGAAGCGGCGCCTATTCCTGGGGAACCTATGGCAGCCATCCCTATGTGCTGCTGAATTTCCATGGAACCCTTAACGATGTGTTTACCCTGGCCCACGAGATGGGACACTCCATCCATACCTGGTATTCCGACAAGAACCAGCCCTTTACCTATGCCGGATATAAGATATTTGTGGCAGAGGTGGCATCCACCTGCAACGAGGCTCTTTTGATACGCCATCTCCTTAAGAAGGCCGGCAGCAGGGAGGAAAAGGCATATCTGCTTAACCATTTCCTGGAAAGCTTCCGGGGAACCCTGTTCCGCCAGACCATGTTTGCGGAGTTTGAGGATACGGCCCATAAAAAGGCGGCCAGGGGCGAAAGCCTGACGGCTGAGAGTCTGTGCAGTGCGTATCACCAGCTGAATACAGACTATTTTGGGCCTGCCATGACAGTGGACGGCCAGATTGATTATGAGTGGGAGAGAATCCCCCATTTCTATACGCCGTTTTACGTATATCAGTATGCCACGGGATTTTCAGCAGCAGTGGCCATCAGCAGCCGCATCATGAACGGGGAACCAGGGGCGCTTGAAGGATATAAGAAGTTTTTAAGCGGAGGCTGCTCCATGAAGCCCATAGACCTTCTGAAGCTCTGCGGCGTGGATATGTCCACCACCCGGCCTGTGGATGAAGCCCTTGGCTTCTTTGGAGAGCTGCTGGAGGAGTTTAAGACGTGTATCCATACAAATGAATGATTGAGGGAAGAAGATGAACCAGAGTGCAGTGAAAAGCCGGGAACCGGGTAAACAGGTCAGAAAGCGGATTGATTTAACGGAGGGAAAACCGGGAAAAAGTCTTCTCATGTTTGCCCTTCCCATGATACTGGGAAACCTGTTCCAGCAGTTCTACAATATGGCGGATTCCATGATTGTGGGCAATTTTGTGGGCGAGGATGCGCTGGCAGCCGTGGGCGCTTCCTATGCCCTGACCAATGTGTTCATTATGATTGCCATAGGAGGAGGAAACGGCGCGTCGGTGCTGACCTCCCAGTATCTGGGAGCCAGGCAGCACGGAAAGATGAAGACCTCCATTGCCACGGCCCTGATTACCTTTCTCTTTGTAAGTATCCTGCTGGGAAGTGCCGGATTTTACCTGAACGGGCTCATACTGGAGTCTCTTAAGACGCCGGCCAATATCATGGGCCAGGCAAAGCTTTACCTGGGAATCTACTTCCTGGGAATGCCGTTCCTGTTCATGTACAATGTTCTGGCCGCCATATTCAACGCCATGGGGGATTCCAGGACGCCGCTGTATCTGCTCATATTTTCCTCCATACTGAACGTATTACTGGACATCATATCCGTTACCTGGCTGGGGATGGGCGTGGACGGCGTGGCCATCGCAACGGTCATGGCCCAGGGAATATCCGCCCTGATATCCTTCAGCATCCTGATGAAAAAATTGAAGGGATATGAACAGGAGGAGGGAGATGGCTTCAGGCTCTATGACAGAAGCATGTTAAAGGCAGGAACCAGAATCGCGGTGCCGTCCATTCTCCAGCAGTCCATTGTATCCATCGGAATGCTGCTGGTCCAGTCCGTGGTTAATGGGTTTGGTTCCGCTGCCCTGGCCGGTTACTCCGCGGGAAGCAGGATTGAATCCATCTGCGTGGTGCCCATGATTGCAACGGGCAATGCAGTGGCCACCTTCACGGCCCAGAACATCGGCGCCGGGAAGATGGAACGGGTGAAGGAAGGATACAGGGCCAGCTACGGCATTGTGGCAGGATTCGCTGTTATCATTGCTGTGATAGTGGCCCTGTTTAACGGTCCCATCATAACCTCCTTCCTGGGAGAGGGAATGAGCCGGGAAGCCTTTGCAGCAGGCACGGGATACCTGTCCTTTATTGCATATTTCTTTGTGTTTATCGGCATGAAGGCGTGTACGGACGGAGTCCTCAGAGGTTCCGGGGATGTGCTGGTATTTACCATTGCAAATCTGGTGAACCTGACCATACGTGTCTATGCGGCCTTCCATTTTGCGCCTGTATGGGGCGTGGCAGCCGTGTGGTACGCGGTGCCCATGGGGTGGATTGCCAATTACGTCATATCCTTCAGCCGTTACCTTACAGGAAAATGGAGGGAGAAAAAAGTTATATAAGGAATCGGAAGGGCTGCATCACAAAGCCTACTGCCTTCCAGGCAATTCTCTTATACACCGGGACATCTGCAATAATCAGGTGTTCCGGTATTTCATAGGTTCCGTCCGTCAGAAGGCGGCGGCAGTCCTCCTGATAGGAGGCCATGTATTCCTCCAGCAGGGCAGCCAGCTCCGGACTCTGGATAACCAGCATGAGCTCTGTGTCCATGTAGGTGCTGCGCAGGTCAAAGTTGTAGGAGCCCACAGCGCAGAGCTCATGGTCTATGACAAGGGATTTGCCGTGGTAGGAGAGACCGCCGTCATACTCCAGAATTTCCATGCCTGTGTCCAGAAATGCATCCCTGTGAAAGGGGTAATCGCTGGAGGCAAAGAAATTATCGCCGTTTTCAACGGAGTTTATCATCATGGTTACCGGTGTCCGGTCTGTGATTTCCTTCATGGTTTCATACATATAATCATTGAATATAGCATAGGGAGTGTGTATCAGCACACTCTCTTTTGCATTCTTCATAAGGACGGACATGGTATGGAAGACCACAGGCTCCTTTGCGTAGATGCCGGTGGGATTGGATACCAGGGTGATGTTTCCTGTGGGAACCGTGCTGGTTTGGTAATAATCCAGGGCCCTGGACTGGTTGGCGGTCAGAAGGAGGGAAGGGGGCGCGGCGTCTGCTTTATCTGTGCCTGCCGCCTTATCTGCGTTCTCCGGTCTGTCTGGCCCCGCCGGATAGCCGTTATCGTTAATACTGGAATCCAAGGGCAGGGCCGGACATCCGGGCTGGCCGGGAAGGGCGCTGCAGCCGGCGGAATCCTCCCCGTCATCCAGCAGCTCCGGGTAGTTCATGGCCAGGACCTTGTAGCGTTCCCGCAGCATGGCTGCCGCATTCCGTACCGAAGCTTTGGCTGCCGCATTCCGTACCGAAGCTTTGGCTGCCGTCCTTTCATCGTCATGGAACAGGACGGTTACATCCAGATTCCATACCTTCTCAAAATAATCCTCCACCTGGTACAGGGAGCTGTCCCTTCCCTCATCCGTCCCGTGGCCTGTATTGTAGACCAGGACTTCACGGTCATGGCTTCTGGAATCCGTGGGATAGGAGCCGATGAAATAATCAAAGGTGTTGCGGCCGCCGAGAATATACCCATAGTCATCCACAATCACATACTTGTCATGCATCCTGCCCTGGGTCTTCCATGGAAGCAGGGGATTCATCTTGTTGTAAATCCTGATTTCTATGTTTGGATGGCTGGAAAGGGCGCGGAAAAGTTTGCTGGGCTCCATGCGCACCAGGCCGGAGAAACCGTCTACCAGTATCTTCACCCTGACTCCCTGGTCAGCCTTGTGAAGCATGACGGCCATCAGGTCCCTGGGACTCTCTCCGTCCCTGAAGTCAAAGGTGGACAGTATGATTTGCTCCCTGGCCAGGTTCAAGAGACGCATCCGTTCATCCCATGCGCTCTGGTTGGTTTCCAGTATCATGGCGCGGTCGCCGCTGGTTCCCTCCTGGCAGAAGCCGGCGGCAGACACCGCAGCGTTTGTTTCCCGGGAAATAGGTTTATAGTGACAGAAAGGCGCCGTGGCCCCAATCACCAGATACAGAAGTATCAGGAAAAAGAGTGAGAGGACAGGGTGCTTTTTCATCCATGTAATACACCTGCGTATCATAAGAAACTCCTTTTATGTGCATACTTTTAGTGATAATATTGGTATTATGAATCGTGATATAGGTACTATACTAAGAAAAACAGGGAAAGTCAATTCACAGAACAGGAGGACAGGACATGGCGCAGACGCTTTACTATAACGGTACCATTCTTACCATGGAGGACAGGTGTCCCCGGGTGGAGGCCGTGCTGACAGAAAATGGAAGAATCCTGGATACAGGGACATGGGACAAGGTAAAGGAACGGGCAGGGGATAAGGCACGCAGGCTGGATTTGCAGGGCAGGGTGATGATGCCGGGCTTCATAGACGCCCACAGCCACTTTACGGCCTGCGCCAGCCATACCATGGAGGCAGACCTGGGCCGGGCATGCAGCTTTGAGGATATCATAACATGTATCCGGCAATACATTGCGGACAAGAAGATTCCGGCGGGAAAATGGGTCACGGCATCCGGTTATGACCACAACCGTTTGAAGGAGCACAGCCATCCCGGCAGGAAGGTGCTGGACCAGGCAGCACCTCAGAACCCGCTCATACTGAAACACCAGTCCAGCCATATGGGAGTGTTCAACACCATGGCCCTCAACCTGCTGGGCGTCACCGGACAAACCCAGGCGCCCCAGGGCGGCGTTATAGAGATGGAGGAGGGACTGCCAACCGGATATATGGAGGAAAATGCATTCGTGGGTTACCAGGGCCGTATTCCCATGCCCTCGGCAGAGGATTTCCTGACGGCCTATGGCCGCGCCCAGGAGCTTTATGCTTCCTGCGGAATCACCACGGTCCAGGAGGGATTGATGGCCGGACAGCTGATACCCCTGTACCAGATGCTGCTGAAATCAGGGCTTTTAAAACTGGATTTAATTTCTTATATGGATATCCGGGACAGTGATGCCATCCGGGAGACATTTTCAGACCATATAAAGAACTACAAGGGGCATATGAAGCTTGGGGGGTATAAGATGTTTCTGGACGGCTCTCCCCAGGGAAGAACGGCCTGGATGCGGACGCCCTATCTGCCGGAAGGGCCCGGGGCAAAAGAAGATTACTGCGGCTATAATACCCTGGAGGACAGCCAGGTAAAGGCGGATATCCTGAAAGCAGAGCTGGAAGACATGCAGCTCCTGGCCCATTGCAACGGGGATATGGCGGCAGAGCAGTATATGGACCAGATGGAGGCAGCATACCGGGAGCTGGATGACGGAAAGAGAAGAAAACCTGGATTTTACAGGGGGGATATCCGGCCGGTGATGATTCATGCCCAGCTTCTGGGGCCGGACCAGCTGGCACGGGTAAAAAAGCTGGGAATCATCCCCTCCTTTTTCCTGGCCCATGTGTACCACTGGGGAGATATCCATGTCCGCAACTTTGGCCAGGAACGGGCCGGCCGCATCAGTCCGGCGGCCTCGGCCTTAAAAGAAGGGGTCCGTTTCACCCTGCACCAGGACAGCCCGGTTATCATGCCGGATATGCTGGAGACACTGTGGTGCGCAGTGAACCGGCGCACCAGGGAAGGCATGGTGCTGGGACCGGAGGAACGCATTCCGGTATGGGATGCGCTTAAGGCAGTGACGGTCAATGGGGCATACCAGTATTTTGAGGAAAATGAAAAGGGAACCGTTACACCTGGAAAAAAGGCGGATTTTGTGATACTGGAACAGAATCCCCTGGAAACAGAGGCAGATGAGATACGGAACATCCGGGTGCTGGCCACCATCAAGGACGACCGGCTTTTGTGGAAAGCATAGAAAAATAAATGATACAAGAAACAGGAGGGGACAAACAGAAGAGGACAAGCAGATGGGGGTAAGTCAAGACCACCGGCTAAGCCGGTGGCTTGTTCTGCCCCTATAAGGGGCTGTTACCTGCTTGCGCCCGGAAGGCGCACTGAAAAGTCTGCCTGCTGCACCACATTCTCAGCTGCCCTTAAAAGGGCATGTTCAGTGCTTCCTTACTCCGGCTTTGCCCCATAAGGGGCTTGCTGGTTTGCTTTGACTTCCTACTGACTCTTAAGAGTCCTACTTCTTGTTTTTCTTCACCGGCTCACCCGTAAACGGGTCTATGTACTCTACTATCGACATTTGGTCATATTCCAAGTCCTCTTTTATCTGATTTTGGATGTATGCCTTTATTGCTGCCGTATTCTTTCCTACTGTGTCCACGTAATATCCACGGCACCAGAAATGACGGTTTCCCTACTTGTACTTTAGATTCGCATGCTTCTCGAATAACATGAGTGAACTTTTTCCCTTGAGATAACCCACCACCTCTGATACTGAATATTTGGGTGGAATGCTTACCAGCATATGAATATGATCTGGCATGCATTGTGCCTCGATTATCTCTATCCCTTTTCTTCGGCATAATGTCCCAAGGATTTGTCCTACATCTGCCTTGATATCTTTATAGATTACCTGTCTACGATATTTTGGTGCAAAAACCAGATGATACTTGCAATCCCATTTTGTATGAGCTAAACTATTATTGTCCATTTTGGACCTCCTGTGCTTTTTTATTTGTGGTTTGCAGACCTACATCTAGTTTAGCACAGGAGTTTGCTTTTATCTGAAGATATTCCCTCCACCTGCAGAGCAGGTGGTTTATTTTTACTGTGACACAAAAAGGATGCAGCCGGGAAGGGGGGATTCCCGGCTGCATCCGCTATTAGGGATAATATATATATAAAAGGAGTGTGGGCTGTCAATGATGATTACAGAATGTCAATATACTTTGGCGTCTCTTCCACCTTCGGCGCATCCTTCGGCACCTGCAGTCTCAGGATACCGTTCTCAAACCCAGCCTTGATATCTTCCTGGCGAATCTGCTCGCCCACAAAGAAGGTTCTCTTGCATGAACTGGTATAGCGCTCCTTGTGAATCAGGGTACCCTTGTCATCCTTGTCCTCGCTGGACTTGGTTATCTCTGCGCTGACAGTCAGGTATCCGTCCTTAAGCTCTGCTCTGATGTCCTCCTTCTTAAATCCGGGAAGTTCAATCTCCAAAATATAGTTTCCATCCTTCTCCAGAATATCGGTGCGCATCACCGGAAGCTTCTTGGCATCCTCGTTTTTTTCGGAGGCGCTGGTAAAGAATGGGTCATTGAAAAAGTCATCAAATAAATTAAGTCCGTAATTTCTTCTTGGTATTAACATCATCGTTATATCCTCCTCGCTCATAGAACTGATTGTTTTCATTTGCTTTATGTCTGTATTATAGCACGATTGTTAGCACTGTCAAGAGGTGAGTGCTAATAAAATTATAAAAAAAGTATGAAAAGTATGAACAAATAAGTATGAAGTGAAATTAGATGCCTGCAGAGCAATTCTGTGAAGCCGGCTATGAGGTCAATTTGCGTTAAATATTCAAAATTGATAAAAATATTCGATTAATTCATGGTTAGTGATAATTAACCTCGACTATATAGTAGGTTAATTTTTTGATTTTTGATACAATTTAAGGGCAAAATAAAAGAGGAGCGGTAAAAGGATGCAGAGAAAAAAGTTGAAAATGCTGACAGCGGCAATGGTACTATCCATGCTGTCAGCCACTGTGGTGCCCTACGGGGCAGAAAACCCTGAATCCGGGTCATGGAAAAGAGCGGGAGCCAATCAATCGCTATGGCGCTATGAAAGGGACAGCGGAAATTATGTTAGGAATAACTGGTTCAAGGATAAGGATGGAACATGGTATCATTTTGACGGGGCCGGTTACATGCAGACAGGATGGTTCTACGGCCCTGACGGAAGGACCTTTTATCTGGCGGGAGATGGCTCCATGGCCACGGGATGGAGAAAAATTGCCAATGGACCGGACGGGGAGAAGTGGTATTATTTTGATGCCGGCGGCGCTCTTGCAAAGGGCTGGCTGAAAGACCAGGCAAACGGAAAGTGGTATTATCTTCTGTCAGATGGTTCCATGGTAACGGGGTGGAAGGCCATAGACGGCAGATGGTATTATTTTAATCCTTCCGGGGACATGGCGTCGGATGGACTGACACCGGACGGATACCTGGTGGACGCCAGCGGAGCCTGGGTAGATGAAAACAGCGTTCCCCTGACAGCTGACCCGATGCCGGGCGGCTCGTCCTCAGGGAGCGGCTCGTCCTCAGGGAGCGGCTCATCCTCAGGGAGCGGCTTATCCTCAGGGGGCGGTTCATCTTCCTCCGGGGGCGGTTCATCTTCCGGGGGCGGCACATCTTCCGGGGACGGCTCGTCTTCCGGGGACGGCTCGTCCTCGGGGGACGGTTCACCTTCAGGCGGTAATTCATCCGCAGGCAGTTCAGGCACAGATGACGGACAGGAGAATCCACCGGAGCAACAGGATATATTCTATATATCCAAGAGCGGTGTCATGAATATAGAGCAGGTCTATTACGGGGTTCTGACCTTGCAGCAGGGAAACGGGGACGATTATGATTTCATCCTGAACGGACACAGCTTTGTCCCCTCCCCTGTCAATGATGAGCAGACTATTGTGAAATTCGAGGTTAATCCCACAGAGCTGTCAGAGGTTACAGCTGTTTCCAGAACAGATGAGGAGCTGAAGCAGACCGTACGGATTGGGCAGGGCGCAAATCCATTTACAGGAGTCATTGAAGGCGAATCACCGGAATACGTACTGGCTTCCGGTCCCGTGGATTATTTTGACTATTTCCTGACAAATTACGATATGGACGGCAACCCAAGGATGAACCCGGGGAAATCCACCTTTGCCACCGGCGGGGGAAATGGGGATGCTGATGTTGCGGAATCTGTAAGAATGTATTCCCAAAGGACTCTGGTAGGAGAGGATATAACCATTAAAGTTGAGGACACGGATTATGCCAGGGAGTGGCTGAGCCATATTTATAAGGTGCAGAAAGATTATGGAATGTCTGCGGAGGGAAGAGCTGATTTGGAGTTCAGGGTCAGAAACGGAAGCATTGAGATTGTGGGTACCAGCCGGGCCATTGACGGACGGAATCAGAAACACGACCTTGTCATTAAGTCCCAAGGTTATCCTGATATGCGCACTACCATTGAAACCATACGCAAGGCAGGGGACCTGGTGCTGAACGGCGATTTCCAGTATCTGGCCGGACAGGATTTACTGTTTGAGCTGAAGGAATTCAATTATGCGGTAACCAACCCCATTTATGCGGTGTATCTGGACGGAACCCTGCTGGAAGGCGGTTGTGTGGATTACCATGTGGTGTCAGGGATGGTTCGCCTGGAAAATGAATGCCACGCCAGGCTGACGCCGGGAAGCCATGAACTGGTCATTAAAGTGGACGGGTTTGAAGATTATATCAAGACCTTTGTGCTGGAGACAGCCCTTCCGGGCCAGCAGAATCCGGTATGGGGCGGTGATGAAAGCCAGCTGGAGACATATTCCAATGAACGGATTTTAAGCACTGCAGATTATGGACTGGATGCAGTGTCCTCTGCCAGCATCAATCCGGGTACGGGCAGCGGCGGTTCCGGCAGCAGTTCCGGCGGCAGCTCTGGACTTGCTATCCGCGGCAACATTATATTTGAATTTGACCTGGTGGCCAACGCAAAGATATTGGCAGCAGTGGAAATGCCTACCCCAGAGTCTTCAGAGGTCATAAGCTGGTGGAACTCACTGGGTAAGGATGGGGCTTTCTGCAAGGACGGACAGGATAAACTGGTTGATTATACATACTTTAAGAACCATTGCGGCATTCAGGGAAGCGGATACCGCACATTCCAATCTGTTTACAGCAATCCGCCGTCCGGTGCGGTGTATGTGAACCGTCCGTATGATGTGAAAAACATGCTGGAGGATGGATTGCTGGGAGAGACATACCGTTTCATGGATGCCACCGGCATACCGGCTCCGGCCCTGGCAGCTGACCTGGTATATGAGGGTCAGGATATTGTAATCAGGTATACGCCGGATGAAAGAAACAGGGATTGGCCGGATAAGATTCAGGGGATGACTGCGAACGGCTATGCACCTGTATCACCGGAAGATTTTACAGTCAGCCGGGAGGATAATACCATTACCGTGAAGGTAAATGCGCCTCTTGGAAATGGGGAACACACACTTACCATATATGGGGACGGCTATGCACCTGCATCGGTGAAGGTGAGAATCACAAAGGAAAACACAGGCAGTTATGAGATTGTCAGGGATAAGGATGGAAATGTGGTGATTTCCGGACTTGCCTCTGAACATGCGTCTGCATTGACAGGTGTATCCCTCAACGGAACATCCCTGTTTACGGATTCACAAGTGGGCGGCAGGAACGGAGATTACCATCTGACCGAGAATATCCTCACCCTGAGAAGTAAGCTGTTCAGTCAGGACAGCCAGGACGGCTTATACACGGTAATCCTGTCCGCCAGCGGGTTTAATGATGATATACTTCAGTTCAGATTATCCCAGCTGGAGATTTTGGACCAGACAGGCGCTCCGGCACCTGAATATGTAAAACTGTCTCCAGACCAGACCTGCAAGCCTGGTGAGCCTGTCACCATTTCCTTGGATGCGGGAACATCTGCCATCTCGCCTTACGGAGAGAAGATGACGGCGGTATTGGTAAATGGCATTCCTGTGGAAGGAAATCATTTTACTAACTGGGATAAAAATGAGTACGAGATTCCGGGCAGTTATTTCCCGCAGCCAGGTACCTATGTTATTACAATTCAGGCAGAGGGGTACCTGGATAAGGTTCTGAGTACTGAAATCAGGGATGCTGTATTGGCGGAGAAAGAGGCCCCGTCTTATGTTGGCATTGATAACAATGTATACGGCCATGGCGTTCTGGATCAAGCTGAGATAGAAGCAGGTCAGAAGGTACAGATTAATCTGTCTGACTGGAGTGACGAAGCATATCTGAATGCCTTTACAGGCATGACACTGCATCATGGGGACAAGGATTGGGAATACCACAGGGACAGCCTTGGGATTGAAGGTTTTATGGGTAAATATTTCATATGGGATTCATTTGAGAAAAGCGGGACATATGAATTAACGCTGCATGCAGAAGGATATGAGGACAAGGTCCTGGTTGTGACCGTGCCCGGAAATGGGGATGTTGAAAAAGAGGTTCCGCCTTGTGTGGGAATAGACGACACTGCGTACGGCAACGGCATTGTGGATGAAATCAGCATAACAGAGGGCGGAAGGGTGAAAATTCTTCTTTCGGATTACGGCGAGGAAACATATTTGAATGCATTCACCGGAATGACAGTGGAATATGAGGGCGATAGCACTGAAATAGAAGCAGGGGATTTGGCAGTCAGCGGATTCTGGTCAAAAGGATTTACATACAGTGAATTCAAAGCAGCCGGGATATATGAGCTGACCCTGCATGCAGCCGGGTATGAAGATAAACTTCTTATTGTCACGGCGGAAGAGAGGGAAAAGGCCAAATCACCGGTAGAAATACCGGCAGCCGTACAGAAACCGGCAGAAGACACAGTGATTGATTCTGTGCCTGAAAATGATGAGGCTGAGGCTGAAAATGGAAAGGATGGAACCGGAAATGTGAAGCCTGATGGCGGAAACAGCGGTTCCGGGGACGCGGAGAACGGTTCCGGAACTGAGAATGGCGGTTCCGGAAATGCGGAGAACGGTTCTGAAACTGAGGATGGCGGTTCCGGGGATACGGGGAACGGTTCCGGAAATGGAGAGAACGGTTCTGGAAGTGAAGGGAATGGCTCCGGAAATGGAGAGAACGGTTCTGGAAGTGAAGGGAATGGCTCCGGAAATGAAGAGAACGGTTCTGGAAATAAGGAGAACGGTTCAGGAAATGAAGAGAACAGCTCTGGGAGTGAAGGGAACGGTTCTGGAAATGAAGGGAACAGCTCTGGGAGTGAAGGGAACGGTTCTGGAAATGAAGGGAACGGTTCTGGAACTGGAGAGAACGGTTCTGGAAATGAAGGGAACGGCTCTGGAAATGAAGGGAACAGCTCTGGGGGTGAAGGGAACGGTTCAGGAAATGAAGGGGACGGTTCAGGAAATGAAGGGAACGGCTCTGGAAGTGAAGGAGGCGGCTCTGAAAATGAAGGGAACGGTTCTGGAAATGGAGGAAACAGTCCGGAAAGTGAGGGGAACGGTTCAGGGAGTGAAGAAAACAGCTCCGGAAATGAAGAAGCCGGCTATAAAAGGAAGTAGTCCCGTGAGTAAAGGACACGGCTCCGGCAATGAGAAGAATGGCTTTGGATGCCAAACCACCTAAATAAGTCAAACTACGCCAGAAGGTGCTGCCGTATTGCTGCAATCATTGCAACCATAGGCAGCGCCTTTTATGCCGTAAATTATTTTCAGCCGATTAATCGGACGAACAGAAACCCCTTAAGAATTTCAGAGAAAAAACATAGAACCGTAAGCAGGGATTAAAGTAAAACGTGGCAGGATATGGTAAAGTTATCGTAGGCTTTCCGTTGGGCTTGGGAATTCAGTATGCTGCATACCCGTTCTGGCTCTGAAGCAATGCAAAGACCTAATCTCTGACGCAGCCATTATATTGGGAGGGAAAACATGAAACAGTCAAGAAAAACCAAGAAGAATCCTTCAGCAGGCGCATGGCTTGGGGCCGTCATTTTCCTGTCCGTACTCACAACCGGATGCGCTTCGAACCGTCTCCATCAGGGCGCCCGGGAGCTTACAGGGAACCTGCCGGAGGAAAAAGTGAATACAGCAGATATTATGGATTCATCCTATGAACCCATAAATCCCAGAAAAGAACTTACGGAATTTTCCCTGGAGCTGCTGCAGGAAAATCTGTCCCAGGACAATTGCCTGATTTCGCCCCTTTCCATTGTTTCAGCCCTGGGGATGACTGTAAATGGGGCAGAGGGGGACACGCGCATGGAAATGGAACAGATGATGGGTACGGACGCAGCTGTCCTCAATGATTATCTGAAGGCATATACGGATGCCATGCCTGACAATAAAAAGCACAAGGTCAATATAGCCAATTCCATATGGTTCAGGGACAGCGGCAGCCTGACCATAAAGCAGGATTTTCTTAAAACCAGCAGGGATTATTATCATGCGTCCATATTTGAAGCCCCCTTTGACACAGGCACAAAGGATGACATCAACAATTGGGTCAGGAGGGAAACCAACGGTATGATTCAGAAGCTGATGGAGGAAGCTCCGCCCCGGGATGCTGTTATGTATCTGGTCAATGCGCTGTCCTTTGACGGAGAATGGCAGAAAATCTATGAAAAGGACCAGATACACCAAGGGAAGTTCCGCGGGGAAAACGGAGAGCTGCAGCCTGCAAAGTTCATGTATTCCACGGAGGCTGCCTATCTCGAGACTGCGTACGGGACCGGATTCATGAAACCATACGGGGACAGCGCGTATGCCTTTGCCGCCATCCTGCCCAATGAGGGGTTGGAGATGGACGAATTTCTGGAGAAGGTAAAGGAAGACGGGCTGACAGACCTTCTGGGACAATTCCGGAATAAAACCGTCTATGCCAGGATTCCAGGATTTACGGTGGAATACAGTGTGGTTCTCAACCAGTCCCTGATGGAATCAGGCATGAAGGATGCATTTGACAGCAGGAATGCAGATTTTTCATCCATGGCCCATTGGGATAATGGAAATATTTATATAAGCAAAGTGATTCATAAGACCAGGATTGATGTGAATGAAAAGGGAACAAAGGCAGGGGCAGTGACAGCCGTTGAAATGACGGAAGGCAGCGCCATACGGACGGAGGAACCAAAGGAGGTTTTCCTTGACAGGCCGTTTTTCTATATGATTATAGATACCAGACAGAATTTTCCTCTTTTCATGGGATGTCTGATGCAGATGGAATAAAAACAGGATGGAATAAAAACAGATTTGCTGCCGCCAGGCTTGAAAAAAAGCGGAGGATTGTATAAGATATATCTTAAGGTTTGTTTTAACTATAATCTGACCTGCTGAGAAAACGAGGAAAACCACATGAAATCACAGATAACCATGAAGGATATGGCACAGCATTTTAATGTGTCCCTTAATACAATCCATAAAGCAATTTACGGAAAGCCCGGAGTGAGTGAGGCCACCAGGAAAAAAATAGTATCCTATGCAGAGAAAAACGGCTACAGGCTGAACGCCATGGCTTCCATGCTGAAACGGAAACATATGAAAATAGCAGTATGCCTGCCCAGGCTGGACCAGGACAGTAAATATTTCTACAGCTATATCTGGCAGGGGTACAGGAGATATCTGGCGGAGCAGAGCGAATATAACCTGGAGATTCAGGAGCTTGCCTATGAAAAGGGAGCGCTTTCCCGGACCCTGGAAGATTTGTGCGAAAGGGTGAAGAACGGGGAGGAACTGGATGGCATTCTGACGGTTCCGCCGGGAGACGAAAAGGGAATCTGCGCGGTCCGGTATTTCACGGAGAAAGGAATGCCCGTGGTCTTTGTGACGGAAGACCAGGACCGGTGCGGCCATCTGGGAACCGTGGTAGGGGACTATTACGCGGCTGGACAGCTGATGGCGGAGCAGGCATGCAATCTATTGGCCGGGGGAAAACGTATTCTCCTGATGACCGGGGACCCCTATAAGGATTCCCATTATCTGGTGGCAAAAGGGTTCCATGAATATATGAGACAGGAAAAAAAGGAATGCTCCATTGAGGATTTATACGGCTATTATGAACTGGACCATCTGGATAAAACCGTACAGGATATTCTGGAGAATCGTCCTCCGGACCTGATTTGCTGTGTGTTTTCCAGGGGGAGCGCCGTCCTGTACCGGGCACTTAAGAAAAGCGGGCAGGCAGGTAAGATTCCAGTCATTGCAAGCGATGTGTTTGATGAGACCGTGAGGGCCTTAAAGGAGGGCACCTTCACCAATCTTGTGTTCAAGGACCCCTATAAACAGGCTTATCTTGCTATCAAGATGCTTTATGAGTACCTGCTTATGGACAAAGAGCCGGCGGAAAAGGTACGCAGGGTGGAGATAGTACTGATATTTAAGAGCAATGTAAACTATTATTGGGAAAATATAAAGGATATGCAGTACATGCGGACCTGAGTTCCATACGAATTTCATATTGACTGAAGGCTGAACGGCTTCCCGGTTGGGGCGGCCGTTTTTTTGCGTTTGAGGTTTATGATATTTTCACAAAGATAGGGAAACGTTACTTCGACAAACCATTCGACAAAATAGACATGCGCTGTATCTGCTTTGCCGGAAGGACCTGTTAAAAACATGTTAATAACACAATAGAATAGCAAAAAACTACTCTTAAATTATGCAATAATGACAAAATAATCCCCTTTGGTATCTTGACACCATTCTAATTATATAGTAAGATAAGAACACAATAAGGGAAACGTTTCACTAAAAAGTATCAGGAGGTTTACTATGAAAACAAGGAAAGCATATTCTCTGGCACTGGCAGCCGTCATGGCATCATCCGTACTGTGGGGCTGCGGTTCTTACTCATCCGGCTCGGGAACCGCGGCGGAGAAGTCCTCTGACAGCAGCACAAAGGAGGCGGGAGGCCAGCAGACCCTGCGGGTAACGGTTCAGGCGTGGATGATGGGAAAGTATGATTTTGAGAGGATTGCAAAGGAATTTGAGGAAGAGAATCCGGGCGTGAAAGTAGTCTATAACCAGGTGGACAATGTGGACGTGACCTCCAGCATGCTGGAGTGGTCCCAGGGAAAGACAAACTGCGATTTGGCCTTGGGAGGCGACCGTTCCGAGACAGTTCCTTATGCTGCCAATGATTACGTGGTGGAGTTTACGGACGAGAATTTCTTTAACGGGGATTATACCAGGGATAAATTCATTGATTCATTTCTGGAAAGCGGAAATGCAGACGGGGTACAGTACATGATTCCGCTGCTGGGTGAGGTCCTGGGCTGCGTGGTGAACATTCCCATGATGGAGGAGGCCGGCTACATAGCGGAGGACGGCTCTGTCATTGCACCGGCAGACTGGAATGAGATGTATGAATACGCAAAGAACCTGACAAAGGACGGGCAGACCGGCCTGGCCATTGACTGGGGCAATAACATGGCGGTAAAGGCATACGACGCATGTATCATGGGAACTAATGCAAGTCTGTACGAAGCGGACGGCAACACGCTGAATTTCACGGCCGGGCCTGTGAAGAACATGCTCCAGGTATGGCAGGATTTGGTAAGGGACGGATACACCACCACAGATGTATTTGCGGACGCTGACGCCAACAGGACAAACTTTAAAGCGGGAAGAGTGGCCATGCACATTGCTCCGGCTTCCAGGTGGATTGAGGCCGGAGAACTTCTGGGGGCGGAGAATGTGGGCGTTATGCCCATACCGGGCACTGACGCCAATGGTTCTGTTTCTTACATACACGGCGCTGTGATTCCAAAGGCATCTGAAAATCAGGAGCTGGCCATTAAGTTCATTCAGGATAAGCTGCTCCAGGAACAGTTCCAGACAGACTCCATGAACTCCTACGGCAAGATGTCGCCCATGAAGGCCCACTATGAGGAGCTGGATAACCCATATTGGCCAACTGTTCTTGATTTTACGGAAAAAGCAACCACCCCTCCGCTGTACAAGGATTACACAAAGCTGGATACCAATATGCAGATAGAGCTTCAGAAGATGCTCTCAGGGGATTCCACGGTAGATGATTTTTCTGCCAATATGAGTAAGTTCATGACGACCATTGACCTGAGTACAGGAATGAACAAATAAAATCAGTCAGCAGGCCGGTCCAGTGACAGCATTACCATTGGCCGGTTTTCCTGCTGGTTCCAGATGAATTAGGATGAGGTGGAATATGGGGAATAAAAGAAGTGTGGGCGTACAGCTGAAAAAGATGCTGCCCGGCTATGCATTTGCCGCTCCGGGGGTTATATTTGTGGCTGTTTACATGGGATATCCCCTGGTGCGCTCGCTTTACCTGAGCTTTACCAATTACAATTTTGCGTTTGATAAAAAACCGGTATTTGCAGGCCTTTCTAATTTTGCAAAGATGTTTACGGATGCGTACTTTATGGATTCGCTGAAAAACACAGTGGTATTCTCACTGCTGTTTTTTCCGTCCATCATGGTTATCTCCCTGATAATTGCCATGCTTCTGGATAAGGGCGTCAGGGGCTCGGGAGTATTCCGGACCTGCGTATTCGTGTCCATGGTGGTTCCGCTGTCCCTGACCGGTATTATTTTCCAGTGGATTTTAAATAATCAGTATGGCCTTCTCAACAGCGTGCTCAGGGAAGTGCTGCACCTGGATTCCTGGGCCCATAACTGGCTGGGAGAGGGGAAGTGGGCCATGTTTTCCATAGTGATAGTCAGCTTGTGGAAAAATATGGGGATGCTTGTAATCTTTTTCATGGCAGGTCTTGCAGGCATTCCGTCGGACATCATTGAATCCGCCAAGATAGACGGAGCCAACGCATTCCAGAGGATTTTCAGGATTATTCTGCCGAATCTGAAGGAAAGCTATGTAATCTGCGGCCTGTGGGCCATCATCCAGTCCGTGAAGGTATTTGAACAGCCATTTGTCATGACAAACGGAGGACCGGGCACATCCACCCTGGTTCTTTACCAGTATACATGGATGAACGCATTTAAATATTATGAGATGGGCTATGCGTCTGCCATCGGTTATTTTATGGGAGCCGTTATCCTGATTCTGTCATGTATCAATCTTTACATCAACAGGACAAAGGATGAGGATGAAGTGAAGCGGAAAAAGACGGGCCAAAGGAGGAACAGGGCATGAATATTAAGAAAAATGCAGGCAATATAACCGTGTTCATACTGCTGCTCATCATATCCTTTATCTTTATCATCCCTTTCATATGGACGATGCTTACCTCGCTGAAACCGGATGAAGAGATATACTCGTCAGTCCTTACTTTTCTTCCTGTTAATCCCTATGCAGGGCACTATACAGGCATTTTTACAAAGCTGGGAAATTTCTTTAAGTATTTCTCCAATTCCGTTGTGGTGTCCTTCTGGAGCGTGCTGTTCAATGTGCTGTTTGCAGCCACACTGGGATATTCCTTTTCCAAGTTCCAGTATTGGGGCAGGGACCTGTTTCTGGGCTTTGTTCTGTTAATCATTACGCTGCCCTATGTCATTTACCTGATACCGATTTATATTATGCAGTCGCGTTTTGATTTGATTGATACCAGACTGGGACTCATACTTCCGTATATCGCCACCAACCTGCCCATGTCCGTGTTCATTATGAGGGGGCAGTTTAACGGTGTTCCCAATGAGATGATGGAGGCAGCCAGGATAGACGGGGCAGGCCAGTGGCAGACCTTCAGCCGCGTAATGCTTCCCATTGTGAAGCCTGGCATTGCCACGGTCATCATCATGACGTTTATTTCGGTGTGGGGAGAATTTACCTATGCCAGAACCCTGTGCACCACGGCTAAGTCCCAGACCCTTGCAGTGGGTATTACCTTTCTGCGGGATGAAGCGGCCTCTTGGCAGTACGGTACATTAACAGCAACCATTATCCTGTCCCTGATTCCTGTGCTGGCAATCTTTTTGTCCATGCAGAAATATTTCATCAAGGGAATCATGGCAGGGGCAGTGAAAGGATAGGAGACAGCGCATGAAAATCATTAAATTTGAGACCTGGTGGGTAAAACGCAGCAAATGCCTGTTTGATGAAAAGCGCAAGGGCAAGAGCAGCATGGACTGGGATGTGGTAGTACTTAAACTGACCACGGATAACGGAATCGAGGGAATCGCAACAGCCCTGGCAGCGCGGTCGGGACGGGTGACGGAAACCTATCTCCACGATAACATTGCCCCGGTGGTTCTGGGCGCATCCCCCTATGACCGGGAAAGGATATGGCATGAGCTGTGGAACATTGACCGCCACCTCACATTTTTCCCTGTCTATCTGCCGGGGCCGGTGGATGCGGCCCTGTGGGACATCTGCGCCAAGGCAGCAGGACTGCCTCTCTATCAATACATTGGCGCTTACCGGCAGACCCTGCCCGTGTATGCCAGCGGCCTGTTCCATGAAGACCCGGAGGAATATGTGCGGGAAGCCCTTTACTACAAATCCAGGGGAATCAACTGCTATAAGGCCCATCCCTCCGGTCCCTGTGAGCTGGATATGGAAATCCATGAGAACATACGCAAGGCAGTGGGGCCGGACATGAAGCTCATGAGCGACCCTGTGGCGGAATATACCCTGGAAGAGGCAATCCGGGTGGGAAGGCATCTGGAAAAGCTGGGATATGAATGGCTGGAAGAGCCTTTCCGCGATTTTGAACTGAATAAATATACACAGCTGTGCTCTGCCCTGGATATCCCCATTGCCGCCACGGAGACAACCAGAGGCTGCCACTGGGGCGTGGCCCAGGTCATTAACCAGAAGGCGGCGGATATTGTAAGGGCGGACGTATCATGGAAATGCGGCGTCACCGGAACCCTGAAAATCGCCCATCTGGCGGAAAGCTTTGGAATGCAGTGCGAGATTCATACCACGACCATGAATTACATGGACCTGGTCAACCTCCATGTTTCCTGCGCCATACGCAACTGCAGATATTTTGAGTACTTTGTGCCGGAGGAGGATTTCATGTTTCCCATGAAAGGACTTCTTCCCATTGATGATAAAGGCATGATTACGGTTCCCGATAAACCGGGAATCGGCGGGGAGCTGGATTGGGAGCTGATTGAACGGAATTGCGTCTCCTACCAGACGGAGGTATTTGAATGATGGAATTGGCGGGAAAGACAGGAATCATTACAGGCGGCTCCAGCGGGCTTGGGTTTGCCACGGCCAATGTTCTGGCGGAGGCAGGGGCTGCGGTATATGCCGTAAGCCGGAGCGGCAGGCCTAAGGCGGATGGCGGAGCCAGCCATGAACGGGTCATACATATGGCGGCAGATGTAAGCGATTATAAGGCGATGGAGAAGATAACAGAAGAAATAGGCCGTGAACACGGCATTGATTTCCTGGTAAATAACGCGGGAATCACAGTGAAGAGTCTGGCCCAGGATGTGTCGGACGCGGACTTTGAAACAGTGCTCCGGGTAAATGTAAGCAGCGTATTTAAGCTTTGCACCCTGTGCTACCCCTATCTCAGGCAGTCGCCCCGCAGGGGCAGAATCGTGAACATCACTTCCATGGCAGCTCATCTGGGATTCTCGGAGGTGGTGCCCTACTGCACCAGCAAGGGAGCCGTGCTGTCCATGACAAGGGGGCTGGCGGTGGAATGGGCTCAGGATGATATCAATGTAAACTCGGTAGCGCCGGGGTGGTTTCCGTCGGAGATGAGCCGCAGGGTCATGGACGAGGAACGGAGGCAGAAAATACTGGCCCGGATGCCGGTCCATTGCTTCGGGAATCCCAGGGATATCGGCGCCATGGTAAAGTTCCTGGTGTCGGATGAGTCGGAGTATATAACGGGCCAGGATTTCGCTGTGGACGGCGGAGCGCTGAGTTTCGGTTATTGACAGAGGGAGGCTGCGCAGAACTGCCAGTGCGCGGAGGCGTGGGTGCGCAGCTGCGCGGCTGCAGTTAAATAGGAGGAAATAGAATGAAGCTGTGGAATGATGAACATGAGAAATTTGCCCTGATGAAGGAAAAACTCTACACGCCCGTGGTAGGCGACATACTGGACGGACTGGGATATTATCACCAGTTTCTGCCCCAGGATATCCGTCCCCTGCGGGAGGATATGAAGCTGGCGGGAAAGGCCATGACCGTGCTGATGACAGATGTGTACGGCCCCCAGAAAAAGCCCTTTGGGTTTTTGACAGAGGCGCTGGACCAGCTGGAGGAAAACGAGATATACATTGCTTCCGGCGGAACCAAACGCTGCGCCTACTGGGGGGAACTTCTGACCGCCACGGCCAGGACCAGGAAGGCGGCCGGCGCTGTTGTAAACGGGTGGCACAGGGATACGCCCCAGGTGCTGTCCCAGAACTGGCCTGTGTTTTCCTGCGGCTGCTATGCCCAGGATTCCAGCGTCCGCACCCAGGTAGTGGATTTTCGGTGCGATATCGAGATAGGGCAGGTTAGGATTCACGACGGGGATTTGATTTTCGGAGATGTGGACGGCGTCCTGGTTATTCCAAAAGAAGCAGCGGACCAGGTACTGGAGAAAGCCCTGGAAAAGGCTGCCGGGGAAAAGACCGTGAGGAAGGCCATCGAGGAAGGCATGAGCGCTACGGATGCATTTGCAAAATTCGGTATTTTGTAGAGGAGGGGGACAGCAGCCGGATGGATGAAACAATGGAGATAAGACAGCGGGCATTTCAGATTGAAGAAATAGACAATGTGGCCACGGCTCTGGAGGAGCTGCCTCCCGGTCCGGTAAGGCTTCTGGGCGATGTGTGCAGGGCGGAGACAGAGGCTGTACAGAAGATTCCAAAGGGCCATAAAATCGCTCTCCGGGACATGGCGGCCGGGGAGGATATCATTAAATACGGGGTCCGCATTGCCAGGGCTGTAAAGGACATAAGGGCCGGAGAATGGGTCCATCTTCACAATATCCGCAGCGTGTACGATGAACGTTCCAGCCACCTGGACGTGATGACCGGAGCGCCTAAGGATACCAGATATGAGTAGGAGGCAGGCGGATGGATAACCTTAAGAAGGAATACAGCTGGATGGGCTATGTGAGGAATAACGGCGCAATGGGAATCCGCAACAAGGTGCTGGTCATCTACACCGTGGAGTGCGCTTCCTTTGTGGCCAGGGAAATCGTAAGACTTGCAGGGGACCCGGAAACAGAGGTGGTTGGTTTTTCCGGGTGCACGGATAACGAATATGCGGTGCGCCTTCTGATTGCCCTGATACGCCACCCCAATGTGGGGGCTGTTCTGACCGTAGGTCTTGGATGCGAGTATGTGCAGCCGGAATGGCTGGCGGATATAGCCGGAAAAGAGGGAAAGGAAGCTGCCTGGATGTTTATCCAGCAGGAGGGAGGAACCAGGAAAACCATTGAAAAGGGGCTGGCCGCCGTGGGACGGATGCGGGAAAAGCTGAAGGAAACCAAGAGAAGGCCCATGGGAATCAGGGATTTAATCATAGGGGCAGAGTGCGGGGGGTCTGATTACACCAGCGGACTGGCCGGAAATGTGGTGGTGGGACGGTTGTACGACCGGCTGACCGACATGGGAGGGACCGCTGTTTTTGAGGAAATCGTGGAGGCCGTCGGTCTGAAGGAGCTGCTGGAGGGACGGGCTGCAGATGAAAAAGCCAGGCAGGATATAGGGGATACATACGATAAGGCCCTGGAATACTGTAAATCCGTGCGCCAGTATTCGGTCAGCCCGGGCAACTTTGCAGGAGGGCTGTCCACCATTGAGGAAAAGAGCATGGGCGCCCTTGTTAAGAGCGGAAGCAGGCCCATACAGGGAGTCCTTAAGGTGGGGATGAAGCCGCCCCACCCCGGTCTGTGGCTGTTAGATTCCACGCCCGACCCATACTGGATGCAGTTCGGAATCACCAATCCCAATGACAACGAGGGACTGATGGATTTGATTGCCTGTCACAGCCATATTGTGTTTCTGGTAACGGGCCGGGGAAATGTGGTGGGCTCTGCCGTTTCCCCCTGCATTAAAATCACGGGCAATTCAGCCACCTATAAGGCCATGGAAGAGGACATGGACTTTGACGCGGGACCGGTGCTGGAAGGGCTTTGCACCCAGGATGAGATGGCAGAAGCCCTGCTTGGACTGGTGGCAGAGGTGGCTTCCGGCACAAAAAGCAAGAGCGAGGCGCTGGGCCATAAGGAGTATTTCATACCATATAAATATCAGGACAGGGACGTAGTTAAAAAATGCGCAGGAGGCATAGGCAATGTTTGATACAGGTAGTTATTTTTCGTTAGAAGGACAGACTGCAATCGTGACAGGAGGCTCCACCGGACTGGGGCTTGCAATCACCAGGTGCATGGTGGGCGCTGGGGCAAAGGTGGCGGTGCTCAGCTATGAGAGCCGGGAGCAGGGACAGGAAGCCCTAAAGGAGTTTGGGGGAAAGGCTGTGTTTTACCAGTTTGACATCACGGACACGGACCACACCCGGGAGATGGCTGACAGGATTATAGCGGAACAGGGACCTGTGTCCATCCTGGTGAACAATGCCGGAAACCACTGCAAGAAATACATTGAGGACATGACGGTGGAGGATTACGTCAATGTGCTGAATGTACATCTGGTAGGTGCTTTCGCGCTGACAAAGGCATTATTTCCCCATATGAAGGAGCAGGGGAAGGGAAGCATCCTGTTCCAGGCCAGCATGACCAGCTACATTGGCCAGCCCCAGGTGGCGGGTTATGCCACGGCCAAGGCAGGCTATCTGGGCCTGGTGCACACCCTGGCAACAGAAGGCGGTCCTTACGGGGTGCGGGTCAATGCCATTGCCCCGGGATGGATTGACACGCCTATGTTCCACAAGGCCACGGACGGGGACACGGTCCGTCTTGGAAAAATCCTGGGACGGATTCCCATGCAGAAGGTGGGAACCGTGACGGATATAGGCATGGCTGCTGTGTTTTTATGCAGTGATGCGGCCGGATACATATCAGGCACCTGCCTGCCTGTGGATGGGGGTGCTCTGATTGGGTTCTGATTGTTTTTCAGAGGAACTTCTTTTGACAAACCCCACGGGAAGCAGGCTGTACCACAGCTATGCGGAGAAGCTGCCCATAGTGGATTACCACTGCCATCTGGTGGCCAGAGAAATCTATGAAAACAGGGAGTTTGAGGATTTGGGGGAAATGTGGCTGGCCCATGACCATTATAAATGGAGGGCTATGCGTACATTTGGAATTGGTGAGGACTATATTACCGGCAGCAGGAGTTACTATGAGAAATATATGGAATTTGCCCGGATTATGCCCTGTCTTGCGGGCAACCCCCTCTATATATGGTGCGCCCTGGAGCTGAAACGGTATTTTGATATTGAGGAGCCCCTGGGGCCGGACAATGCAGAGGAGATTTACCGGCGAACCAACCAGAGAATCAGGGAGCTTCACATGACGCCCAGGTGGTGCATGGAACGGTCCGGGGTGGAGCTTTTAAGCACCACGGAGGACCCGGCGGACAGCCTGGAATACCACTGGAAAATGAAGGAGGAGGCTGCCTTTAAAACCCGCATACTCACAGCGTTCCGCCCTGACAAGGCATTTTACTGCGAGTGGAAGACATTTCCGGATTATATAAAAATACTGTCAGGGGCAGCCGGGCAGGAAATCGTGGATTTCCCCTCCCTGATGGGAGCCCTGGAACAGCGTCTGGCCTGCTTTGCGGAATTCGGAACAACGGTCAGCGACAACGGCATTGCCGATATTGCGTGGGAGGATTACACTGCGGACCAGGTGGAGGATGTATTCCGGAAAGCATTGATGGGGGAGGACTTATCACGGAAAGAAATAAGCAGGTATAAATCCGCATTTATCATTGAGATGGCAAAGCTTTACAAAAAATACAACTTTGTGATGCAGCTGCACATCGGAACCTATCTGGATGCCAATCACAGAAAGGTGAGGGAAATAGGGCCGTCCACCGGCTTTGACTGCGTGGACGATTCCACGGCCGTAAAATCCGTGGGGCATATACTGGACCGGCTGACAGAGCTGGATGAGCTGCCAAAGACCATTCTGTACCCCCTTAATCCGGCACAGATGGAGCCATTTGCCATTCTGGCGGCAGGCTTCTGCGGCGGCGCGGTAAGGGGAAAGGTCCAGCTGGGGGCTCCCTGGTGGTTTAATGACCAGCCATGGGGCATTATGCGGCAGTTTAATGGGGCGGGAAACCTGTATCCCCTGAGCCTGTCCGTTGGAATGCTTACGGATTCCAGAAGTTTCTTAAGCTATCCGCGCCATGAGCTGTACCGCCGCTGCCTTTGCAGCTATCTGGGGGAGCTGGTGGAACGGGGGGAATATTTCTCCGGTGAAAAATACCTGAAGGATGTGATAGAAGGCATCTGCTACAGGAATGTAAAAGAATACTTTGGATGGTAAGCGCATGGCTGTAACCGGGATGGCGGCCATCGCGGAAGCAGCATCAAATGTCCGCCGTACAGGAACTGATATTGTATCATGTGTTCCTGCGCGGCGGTTTTTGTGTTTTATGGGAAGGCGGGGCCTGCGAAAATAATTGCAATACTGGAATATCATTCCTTGAAACAAGGTACTTTATATGTTAAAATGGGGAAAGAATTTATGCAAGGTGCAAAATACTCTTAACAAAGGAGAACATTATGATAAGCCAGTTAATTGAAAAAATAAAGAAAACCAATGCCCCAATCTGCGTAGGACTGGACCCCATGCTGTCCTATGTGCCGGAACATGTGGTTAAAAAATCCCTGGATGCATACGGAGAGACACTGGAGGGGGCAGCTGATGCCATCTGGCAGTTTAATAAGGAAATTATTGACCATACATCTGACCTGATTCCGGCTGTAAAGCCGCAGATTGCCATGTATGAGCAGTTTGGAATTGAAGGACTGACGGTATATAAGAAGACCGTGGATTACTGTCATGAAAAAGGGCTGATTGTCATTGGCGATGCGAAAAGGGGCGATATCGGCTCCACATCCGCTGCCTATGCAGCTGGCCATCTGGGCAGGGTGCAGGTGGGGAGTAAGTCCTTAAGCGGATTCAATGTGGATATACTGACTGTAAACCCATATCTGGGAACAGACGGCGTAAAGCCCTTTGTGGATGTGTGCAAGAGCGAGGACAAGGGACTCTTTGTCCTGGTCAAGACATCCAACCCATCCAGCGGTGAGTTCCAGGACCGCCTTATTGACGGAAAGCCCCTGTATGAGTGGGTGGCTGCCAAGGTGGAAGAGTGGGGAGCCGGCTGCATGGACGGTGAATACAGCAATGTGGGAGCTGTGGTGGGAGCCACCTATCCTGAGATGAGTAAGATTCTGAGAAAGCTCATGCCCCGCACCTACTTCCTGGTACCGGGATACGGAGCCCAGGGAGGAACTGCCGCCGACCTTAAGCATTGTTTCAACCAGGACGGACTTGGAGCCATTGTCAATTCCTCCAGAGGAATCATTGCAGCTTATAAACAAGATAAGTATAAGAACTTTGGACCGGAGCATTTCGGAGAGGCTTCCAGACAGGCAGTGATTGATATGGTTGCTGATATCGGCAGCGTACTGTAAGAGACAGGAGATTCATGTTATGGCAAAAGTAAAAATGACAGCAGCCATCACGTTCCAGGAACAGCTGGCTGCCGATATATACGATATGAGGATAAAAGCGCCTGAGATAGCAGAGACAGCGGTTCCGGGCCAGTTTGTATCCCTTTATTCCAAAGACGGGGCAAGGCTTCTTCCGCGCCCCATCAGCCTGTGCGGCATTGATAAGGAAAAGGGGGAGCTGAGACTGGTATACCGCATTGCAGGGGAAGGGACAAAGGAGTTTTCTGAACTAAAGGCAGGCCATACCATTGATGTCCTGGGACCCCTGGGCAATGGATTTCCCTTAAAAGCCGGCAAAAAGGCATTTCTGATAGGCGGAGGCATAGGCGTTCCCCCTATGTTAGAGCTGGCAAAAGCCCTTCATGGGCTGAATGCAGCCGGGGAGGGCGGTCTGGTCCAGTCCGTGCTGGGATACAGGGACAGCCAGATGTTCTTAAAGGATGAATTTGAAGCATACGGTCCGGTATATGCTGCCACAGAGGACGGCAGCTCCGGCACCAGGGGCAATGTACTGGATGCTGTCCGCGAACAGGGCCTTACGGCGGATATCATTTACGCCTGCGGCCCCACTCCCATGCTCCGCGCACTGAAGGCATATGCGGCTGAGAAGGGGCTGGAGTGCTGGCTTTCCCTGGAAGAGAAGATGGCCTGCGGCGTGGGCGCCTGTCTGGCCTGCGTGTGCCAGTCCAAAGAGGTGGACGACCATTCACAGGTACACAATAAACGTATCTGCAAGGACGGTCCGGTGTTCCGGGCAGAGGAGATTGAGCTGTAAGAGCATCCGGCCGGATGTGTCCGGCGAAATGCGCCCGGAGGCGGGAAGGTCCGGCAGGACACGGCATGTATAGGTGAAAGATAGCGAGGTACCGTTTAGATGAATATGAGTGTAAAGATTGCCGGTGTGGAATTTAAGAATCCGGTGATGGAAGCGTCGGGCACATTTGGCTCCGGCATGGAATACAGTGAATTCGTGGATTTGAACCGTCTGGGCGCAGTGGTTACCAAGGGCGTGGCAAGTGTGCCGTGGCCGGGCAATCCCACTCCCAGGATAGCGGAAGTCTACGGCGGCATGCTCAATGCCATCGGCCTTCAGAATCCGGGCATTGACGTGTTCACAAAGAGGGATATTCCTTTTTTGAAACAGTATGATACAAAAATCGTGGTCAATGTCTGCGGAAAGACCACGGAAGAATATATTGACGTGGTGGAGCGCCTGGGGGACCAGCCGGCAGACATGCTGGAAATCAATATATCCTGTCCCAATGTAAAGGAAGGCGGAATCGCTTTCGGCCAGGACCCAAAGGCAGTTGAGGCCATTACCAGAGAGGTAAAGGCCCATGCAAAGCAGCCCATCATCATGAAGCTCAGTCCCAACGTGACGGACATCACTGTCATGGCCAGGGCGGCTGAGGCAGGCGGGGCAGATGCCATTTCTTTAATCAATACCCTGACAGGCATGAAGATTGATATTCATAAGAGGGCGTTTGCGCTGGCCAACAAGACAGGAGGGCTGTCCGGTCCGGCTGTCAAGCCGGTGGCTGTCCGTATGGTATACCAGGCTGCCCAGGCAGTGAAGGTTCCTATTATCGGCATGGGAGGAATCAGGAATGCGGACGACGCCCTGGAATTCATACTGGCAGGCGCCACGGCGGTTGCCATTGGCACGGCCAATTTCCATAACCCATATGCCACGGTGGAGACTGTGGATGGAATCCGGGCCTACATGGAGAGGTACGGAATTGAGGATATCCGGGACCTTATAGGGGCTGTGAGGTAGGAACAGCCAGGTAAGGCCGGCCGGGTAAGACAGAAACAAAAGAAGCAGGTAAGAGGTTAAAAGACCCGTAAATACAGGAGGTTTAAGGAAGATGGAAAACTATAAGCAGGAATTCATAGATTTTATGGTTGAGAGCAATGTGCTCAAATTCGGTGATTTCACATTAAAGAGCGGACGCAAGTCCCCGTTTTTCATGAATGCAGGAAGCTATGTTACCGGAACCCAGCTGAGAAAATTGGGAGAGTACTATGCAAAGGCCATACACGACAATTTCGGACTGGATTTTGACGTGCTCTTTGGGCCGGCTTATAAGGGAATACCCTTAAGCGTGGCAACCACCATGGCAATCAGCGAACTGTACGGAAAGGATATCCGCTATTGTTCCAATCGCAAGGAGGTTAAGGACCACGGCGATGCAGGCATCCTTTTGGGCAGCCCTATCAAAGACGGGGACAAGGTAGTCATCATCGAGGATGTGACAACCTCCGGCAAATCCATTGAGGAGACCTTCCCCATTATCAAGGCCCAGGGAAATGTGGAAATCAAGGGACTTATGGTATCGTTAAACAGAATGGAGCGGGGCAAAGGCACAAAGAGCGCCCTGGATGAGATTAAGGATTTATATGGTTTCCCGACAGCGGCCATTGTATCCATGGCAGATGTGGTGGAGCACCTCTACAATAAAGAAAAAAATGGCAAGGTAGTCATCGACCATCAGATAAAGGCAGCCATTGACGCTTATTACGAGCAGTATGGAGCCCAGGCATAATGATGTATCCAAGAAGAAAGGCGATGAATATGGAGAGAGTGTATAAGACCATGCGTAACACAGGGGCCGGCTGCATAGCGGTGGGAGTCATCATAGCAGTGACCGGCCTTACGGTTGGAATCATTTCCATTGTAAACGGAGCTTTGCTGCTGAAACGAAAATCTGAGATTGAATTTTAGTAAGCGGGGCTGACAATGATAAGAAATACAACAAAGCGTCAAAAGCTGGGATGGGTATTATTTATATTGTATCTCTGTTTCCTGGCGTATTTCATGTTTTTTTCGGAGTCCTTTGGGCGTACGGACACAGACAGGGGGTACCAGTACAATCTGGTGCCCTTTAAGGAAATCACCCGGTATTTCCGGCATTATGATGTGTTGGGGCCAACACTGTTCATGATTAATATCATAGGAAACGTGGCGGCCTTTATGCCTTTTGGGTTCTTTCTCCCCATTATCAGCAGACGCAGTAAGAAGTGGTACAACACGGTTATGTTCGGTTTTGTTTTCAGCCTGATGCTGGAGACGCTGCAGCTGGTGTTCAAGGTGGGAAGCTTTGATGTGGATGATATGTTCCTCAACACCCTGGGGGCAGCCGCAGGCTATCTTTGTTACCGCCTGGTGCAGTGGACCCGGTGCAAATTGAGAAAAAGGAGGCTTTCACGTTGAGACAGGTTGGCGATAAAGTATCGTATGTGAGGAATCCTTTTGCGAGAAACAGCTATTACTGTCTGGTACTGGCGGTGCTGGGACTGGCGTTGGGTGCAGCCAGCATGTATTTGTCGGTAGCAATGGCAGGCCAGGGAGGTCTGAATACAGGGGCCTATGGATTTTCCAGCCTTGCTGCAGCCCTTATGGGGCTGTGGTACGGGGTGCGCTCATTTATGGAAAAGGACCGCAATTACATACTGGCTAAGATAGGAATCAGCATCAGCATTGTGCTGGTCATTGTGTGGGCTGTGATTATCATAACCGGTATCGTAAGATAGATGGGAGTAGATGCAAATGGATTACAGAATCTTATTACAGGAAGAGAATGATGCCGTAAGGGAGCGTTACGAATTGTCCATGGAGCGTATCCGGTCCATGGACACAGAGGAGATGCAGCTGCCTTACGGCTGTTATTTTAAGAAGGTTTCAGCCTTTATCGGCCAGATAGAAGGGCTGGTGGAGCGGGTGGAAGGCACGGGCTTTAGCCGGAAAGGCGGAATGAATGAAGCTGTTCCGGCATTGGAGTCGCTGCAGAAGGAGAATCATGCCCTGTACCGTGATATTCTGCCGGAAAATTACGGAGAGAGCTTTGCCAATCCGGACCACGCGGTGGAGGTCCTGGGGGACGGATACGGCCAGCTTTTATCCTTTCTTTATACGGAAATCCGGGCGGATATTGTATATGCATTTGAAATGCGGCTTATGAATATCACCATATTGAACGAGCTGTTTCTGGAGGTATATAACCTGTTCGCCCAGGCATGGGAGGAAGGGAGGAAGGAGCCCCAGGAGCAGCTGATTAAGGATTCCCTGTACTGGTTTGTCAGCGACTATGCGGAGGTGACCGTGGACTGGCGGATTCGGGAAGGACTGGACCCGGCCCTTTCCTTTGGAACGGATATTGTGATGAAGCAGGACCTGACGGATTTGCGGTATCTCTATGCTTACGGGGAATACGTTTCGGAGACAGAGATAAAGCTGGCCTCTTTCATGAACCGTCTTCCCCAGGAGACCATTGACCGGATGGCATCCACATATACGGAAGGATTCAGGAAGGGGTTCCAGGTCATGGGCAGGGACCTGAAGAAGAAGCGCACCGTTGTGGTGGAATTCCAGCTGGGCTTTGAGCGCATGATTCGAAGGGCAATGGAGTATTTCCGGGAAATGGGGCTTGAGCCCATCTGTTACCGGGCGGCAGTGGAGTCTGTGAACCGCAGGGCCAACGGCCGCAGGGGATACTACGGTACATCCCCCAACAAACAGTATGATTATGACCACCGTTATGACAGCGCCCTTTACATGGGCAATGCCTTTAAGGAGAGAAAACTGGCTGTCCTGCGGTCTGCCTATGAAGCATACAGGAAGGAAGCTGACTGGTGCGCAGGGCCTGCTTTGGTGGAGACATTTGGTGAGGAAGGCTTTACGCCGGTGAATAAAAAGACCGCGCTGGCCCTCAATGCCCATCAGGAGGCGCTGACCGTTGCCTATGCCAATGAGTCCAGGCAGATTGTGAATCAATATATGCCGGGTGACGAGACCAGCTTTACTATCATTGCTTTCCCGAAGCCTGAGATTGGGCCGGATTTTGAGGCGGTTTTCAGGGAAACCATTCGAATCAATACACTGGATTATGAGAAATACCAGAAAATACAGCAATGCATTATCCTGGCCCTGGATGAGGCCGACCATGTGCTCATAACAGGCCGTGACGGCAATGAAACATCCATGAAGGTGGCCCTTCATCCGCTGAAGGACAGGACCAAGGAAACCAACTTTGAAAACTGCGTGTCCGATGTGAACATTCCGCTGGGGGAGGTTTTTACGTCCCCTGTATTGGCGGGGACAGAGGGTTTGCTGCATGTAAAGAATGTCTATGTGGAGGATTATCAGTTCAGGAACCTGCGCATGGTGTTTAAGGATGGCAGGGTAACGGAGTATTCCTGCGGGAATTTTGAGGCTGGCGGGGATGCCGGAACGGCCAGGGATGACGGGGATGCCAGGGGCGCCGGGAACGGCGGAATGGCCGGGGATGCCTTGATACAGGGCCGGGCGCTGGTGAAGCAGGTTATTATGCGGAACCATGACTGGCTGCCTTTGGGAGAATTTGCAATTGGGACCAACACCACGGCCTACGCCATGGCCAGAAGGTTTTCCATCGGCGACAAGCTGCCCATCCTCATAGCTGAGAAGATGGGTCCCCATTTCGCGGTGGGTGATACCTGTTACAGCTTTGCGGAGGATTCGCCCATGTATAATCCGGACGGCAGGGAGGTCATAGCCAGGGACAATGAGATATCCCTTCTCAGAAGGACGGATATGTCCAGGGCGTATTTCAGCTGCCACACGGATATCACGATTCCTTATTCGGAATTGGGGGATATAAAGGCTGTAAGGGCCGACGGGAGCCAGATTGATATTATCTGTCAGGGCAGGTTTGTGCTGAAAGGCACAGAGGAACTGAATGAGGCGCTGGATGAGGCGGATAGCCGGCCGGATGGAATTGGCTGTAGATAAAATGTTTGGATGATAGTTGAGGGAGACACTGTTCCGGGATGGGATGGTGTCTTCTTTTTTGCGTAGTTTGGTAATCCGGCAACGAATTTTTAGATATTTACTCATGCATTATATAAAAATTCGCACATGAATTGACATGGCTCGAAAGAATTCGTTATAATTCATGGAGACAGATATAATATGCAGGGAATGGGAGGAATCATGGATTTAGAGAATATAGAAGTGTTTTTGGAAATAGCACGTACAAGAAGCATCACAGGTGCAGCAAAGAACCTCTTTATATCCCAGTCTGCTGTAAGCTACCGCCTGAAAATGCTGGAGGATGAGCTTGACTGTAAGCTGATTGAACGGGGAAGAGGCCAAAATCAAAGTATGCTTACAAAGGAAGGAGAGGCTTTTCTTCCATTGGCAGAACGTCTGAAAGAAGTGCGGTATGATATAAAGTCATTTAAGGAAATATCCTGCCATCCTTCCGTTACCGTTGGATGTGTGGAGAGCATGGGCATATATCTTTTGGATGAATTCTACAACAGTATGGTCAAACGCAATAAAAAGGTCAAGATGTACTTTGTTCTGAATACGGATGAGAAGTTATATGAGATGGCGCAGCACGGAAAGATTGACGTGGGATATGTGGTGAACCCCCAGCAGAATAAAAATGTGTCGACAAGATGTTTTTTTAAGGAGGGAATGATATTAGCGGCCTCCTCCGGCATGGCAATGGAGGGAACCAGGGTGAAGCCGGGACAGCTGGATATCCGGGACGCCTGCCAGTTTGACTGGAAGGAGCAGGGAATCAGTCTTTGGTATGAACATTGGTTTAACCCCAAGGAACTTCCGTACATGAAGACCAATTCCCCGCCATTGGCATTTAGCTTTATGAAGAGTCATGACTGCTGGGGAATCGTTCCTTACTCCATGGGATTACGCCTTAAAGAGGAAGCCGGCATGAAGCTTTATGAACTGGATAGCCCTCCTCTGGAACGCATCTGCTATCGAATCGCCCCCAGGGGATTTGGCTGTTTGTATCCGGAGGCTATGGGAGACTGGGACAGGGAAATGGAGAAATTCATACAATCAAAACAGTGGTTGGCGGTCTGCCGGGAAAATGGGGACCTATATGACTGAGATTGGAGGTATACATGGCAATATATATAGACAGAAAAGAACAGACTGTAATTTATGACAGCCAGGGATATTCAATCAGAGAGCTGCTGCCTGGTTCCTACGATAAAGGCATACATTTTTACCGGTGCAGCCTTAGGGCGGGCTGCTCCAGTTGTCCGGAGCTGTACGCTGACAAGATTGTCCTGCTCTTATTTGGATTTGGAAAAGGATATCTTACGGACAGCAAAGATGCATATCATGTTGATGAAGTCAGTTTTTATGCGCCGGATTTTGACCGTGTTCCTTATACAGTACATGCGGTTGACAATATGGAGTTTGTAATGGCTGTGGTGGATATGAACCAATGGGATTGGGAAGTATTCAGGGAATCCCATGCTAGGCTGCCGTTTTTCAGACCCATCAGTAAATGCACCATGTACGACCAGAGCTGCAAGGGGCCTGGGGTCACTTCCTGGAATGTTCTCCTTGGAAGACAGCTGGGAAGGATAATGGCAGGAGTTGTCAGGGCAGAGGGGGATGGTACTGTTGAAAAAGGCCATCCTGCGGTACACCAGTGGAATTACTGTCTGGGTGAATCTGATTTCCGGTTAACAGTGGATGATGAAGCCGTGCATTCATTTTCCGGTGACTGGAGTTTTATACCTGCGGGGCTGGACCACTCACTTGTGGCGGAAAAGAAAAAAGAAGTGTATTATATCTGGTTTGAGCATTTTGCCAGGGAAAAGGATTTTATTGTAAAACCGGACCCGTAGAAAAGGAGGCATGAATCGTGCAGAAGGTTTATGTTGTCAAAGAACAAGACATTGCAGTCAAATATGACGACAGCGGATTTTATATGGAGGAATTACTGCCGGGAACATACAAGGGGGGCGTGAGCAACTATAAATGTTACCTGAAGGCCGGCAGCGAGATATCCCCCGGGCTTTACGGGGAAAATATGGTTGTTCTTATGTTTGGAAAAGGAAGGGGGTATATAAAGACAGAGCACTGCCTGAATAAAATAAACGGGATTGCATTTTACGTACCGGATTTCCAACGCCAGCCATATGTCATTCATGCATTTGAGGATATGGAATTCATATACAGTGTTGTTGAGATGAACCAATGGGACAAAGAGGCGTATGCTGAATGCCATACCAGACTTCCATTTTTTACTCTAATCCGTGATGCAGTGGTTTACGACCAGGACTGCAAAGGGCCCAATACCACATCATGGTGGATATTGAGCGCAGGACAGCTGGGAAGAATCATGCTGGGAGCCGTAAGAGGGATTGGAGACGGAACAGTCGAGAAGGGACATCCCAGGGTGGCCCAATGGAACTATTGCGTGGGAAATTCGGATTTCCGGCTGACCGTGGAGGATGCGCCTGTCATAGAGCATAAGTCAGGAGACTGGAGCTATATACCGGCCGGATTCGACCACTCTCTGGTGGCTGAACCCGGAAAAGAAGTATTTTATGTCTGGTTTGAGCACCATATCAGGGAAAAGGATTTCTGCTTCAGCGCTGCCCCGTAACAGGACGGGCTTTTGGCACAGTATAATGGGAAAACAGAAGTTTATGGATTAGACGGCTTGATATAAACAGCATCAGAGAGTCTGTACCGGGGAAACGCGGAATTTCCTCGGTACGGACTCTGTTTTTTTTTGACATCAGATTGGAGATGTGGGTTCGGAAACTGTTTTGTTGAGAACGCATTGAACAATAATACCTATATAGTCTGCAATGGACTGAGGATATATAGAAATAATGCACATATAATTGATGCGCTGATACAGCAAAAGGTATAAATGTGATGTATAAAATAAAAAATAAGCCCCCCTATATTGACATGTCTTACTAGTGTGCTATAATTCAAGTGTAAGCGGTTTCAAAGCAAAGTGTAAGCGGTTTCACCAATACTAACCAGGAGGGGAAATAGATGAATAAGTCAGGTCCTATTGTTATGGAAGTCATTAATAACCGCCTTCAGTCCATTGCCAATGAAATGGAAGATTCTTTATTAAAGATGGCTTTCTCTGTTATTGTCAAAGAAATGAAGGATGCGTCCACAGCCATATTTGACGCAAAAGGGCGGACCATCGCACAATCAGCTGCAATGCCATGCCAATTAGGATTCCTTTCCTCGTCAGTGCCGGCTATTCTTGAGGAGTTCCCGGTTTCACAGGCAAAGGAAGGAGATGTGTATCTTCAGAACGACCCGTTTAACGGGGGGTCGCATATTCCGGATGTAACTGCATTGACGCCTATTTTTTACCAGGGAGAGGTGGTTGCATTTGCTGCCAGTATGGTTCATCTGGCAGACACAGGCGGAATCGCACCCGGAGTTTCCACCGCTGCAACCTGTGTATACCAGGAGGGATTGTGCCTGCCGCCGGTAAAATTTTATGACGGAGGAAAGCCGGTTAAGGATATCCACGAAATTATCAAACAGAATGTACGTATTCCCGACGAGGTTATGGGGGACCTTGAAGCCCAGGTAGCCTGCGGCAAGGTGGGGATTGACCGTATCCAGAGGCTCTGTGATGAGTATGGAAAGGATGTGTTCCTGGATACAGTGGAGGGCCTTTTGGACCACTCCGAGGCTTTGACAAGGCAGGCATTGGAGGAGATTCCTGACGGAACCTATACATTTACCGGCTACATAGATAACGACGGCGTTGAATTTGATAAACAGATTACCCTTAAGCTGTGTGTTACAATCAAGGGTTCTGATATATTGTTTGATTTTACAGGAAGCAGTCCCCAGACTAAGGGACCCATCAATTGTGTAAAAGCAAGTACACTGAGCACCATCGAATATGCGGTCAAGGTAGTAACAGGCGGTGATGCAATTCCTACGAATGACGGATGCTTCAGGATGATTCGTTCCATATTGCCGGAAGGAAGCATTGTCAATGCAGTAAAGCCTGCGCCGACAGGTTCCAGGGGCCTGACCGTACAGCTGCTGTCAAGCACCTGCCTTGGGGCTCTGGCCAAGGCAAAGCCGGAGATGGTAAATGCGTGCTCCGGCGCATATGCCCCTCTTCTCTATATAGGAGGATATAATCCGGCTACCCAGAAATCCTTTGTCTCCAATGATAATGGAATGTGCGGCCTGGGAGCCAGACCCGGGAAGGATGGGATTGACGCAATTTCCAGTGACAGCCAGAATGTTCTGGCCATCCCCGTGGAGGCATTTGAGATGTCTGGTCCCTTAAGGGTTCTTAAATATGGATTGGCAGATGATTCCGGAGGTCCGGGCAAATACAGGGGAGGTCTTGGTTCCTGCAAGGTGATACGGCTTCTGGACGGGGAGGTATCCTTTACCTTCCGCGGAGACGGTTTCTTTGTACCGCCGTGGGGCCTGTTCGGAGGAGGCGCGGCAAAGGTAGGCACCGGATATATAAAGAGAAAAAACGGGGAAATCATACAGATTCCATCCAAAGGGGATTATATGTTATATGCGGGGGATGAAATTGGATACGAGAGTGCCGGGGGCGGCGGATACGGAGACCCATTGGAACGGGCGCCGCAGCTGGTTCTTCAGGATGTGCTGGACGGGCGGGTGTCCTATGAGACAGCAGAGCAGGTATATGGTGTATCAATCGACAGAAAGACCAATACAGTGGATGAAGCAGTGACAATTGTAACGAGGGATGATATGCGGTTAAAGCGCGGACCTGTTACCTGGACATATGACAGGGGAATTCTTGGAAAAGAGTAAAAGTGAAGGGAGAAAAGGGATGAGTGTTCTCATTGGAATTGATATAGGAGGAACATTTACGGATATCGTTGCTTTGAATGAAGATACAGGGGCACTGAAGGTGACAAAGGTACCATCAACTCCAGGAGAATTTTCAAAAGGATTTTTCAATGGGCTGGACAAAATCCTGGAGGTATGCGGGTCAAAGCCGGAGGAAATCAAGCGGCTGGTTCACGGCACAACCGTTGCAACCAACGCAATCCTGGAGAAAAAGGGGGCCCGGATTGGTATATTGACCACCAAAGGTTTCAGGGATGTACTGATTATCGGGCGCGGCACACGGAATGAGCTGTATAATGTACATTTTGATTCTGAGACGCCCAGCTTCCTCTGTCCGAGGGAACGGATTAAAGAGGTAAGGGAACGGGTGGATGCAAAAGGCGATATCATTGAGCCGCTAAATGAAGAGGATGTAATAGCGGCAGCTGACTTCCTGGTGAAAGAGCAGAAGGTTGAATCCATAGCAATCTGTTACCTGTTTTCATTCTTCAATAAAGAAAATGAGGAGAGGACCAGGGATATCATCAAGGAGAGGTATCCGGGTCTGCGGGTTTCGGTATCATCCAAAATCAATCCCAGATTCAGGGAATATGAGCGCATGGTGGTAACTGCCTTTGACGCATATATAGGCCCTGTCATGGACCATTATATCACAAAGCTGAATACCTCTTTGGCTGAAATCGGCGTAAAGAATTCATTGCAGTTAATGCAGTCAAGAGGCGGAGTGACCAGTTCCTCCATGTGTTCGGAACGCCCGGTGCTCACGCTGCTGTCCGGACCGGCAGCAGGGGTGATTGGCGCAAAGCAGATAGCGCAGGAAACAGGAAGAAAGAACATACTTACATTGGATTTGGGCGGAACCAGCAACGATGTATCCCTGATTCAGAACGGGGAAACAAAACTGTTTACAGATGGAAAAATCGGCAATTATCCCTGCAGGCAGGCCATGATGGACATCAGTACCATTGGAGCAGGAGGAGGCAGCATTGCGTGGGTGGACGGAGGCGGCTGGCTCAGAGTGGGACCTCACAGCGCAGGTTCCTTTCCGGGTCCGGCCTGTTATGGAAAAGGCGGCACAGAACCCACCTATACGGATGCCAGTTTAATCATGGGGTACCTGAGGCCGGATTACTTTGCCGGAGGAGAGGTTGCACTGAATGCAGAGCTTTCCCGTAATGCCATACAGGAGAAGGTCGCGGATGTGCTGAACATGGAGCTTTATGACGCAGCCTCAGCCATCCATAAAATCATGCATAACCAGATGGCGGACCAGGTCCGGCTGGCCACGGTAAAGAGAGGGTATGACCCCCGCAGCTTTTCCGTGGTGGCATCAGGCGGAGCAGGACCCATTGCAGCCTGCAGCCTCTTAAAGCTTCTGGGTTTTAAGGAGGTTATTGTTCCTCCCACTCCGGGAGTCATGGCTGCCCTGGGATTATTGTCAGCTGATATAGAGCATGAAGAGGTGGTTACCTTTGCAGCTAAGATTGACGAGGCGGATTTGGATGAACTGAAAGCAGCCATTGAAGAAGGAAAACAGCTTTGCGGACAGGAGAGAATCAATGTGGGAATATCAGAGGATTTGATGAAGACCACGTATTCTGCCGAAATGCGCTATGTGGGACAGTCTTATGAATTGGAGATTCCTTTCCCGGAGGCAGCAGGCGTACTGGACAGGGCATCCATGGAAACTGTGAAGGAGCGGTTCCATGAGAGGCATGAGCATGTGTATAAACATGCCTTCCGCAATCTTCAGATAGAGTTCACAGCCGTGCGCATCCTGATTTCCCAGAAACCTGTTCCGACACCGAAGATGGAAAAGGTCAGGGAAGGGGATTGGGGAGTACCTGCGGATAAGAGAAGAACCTACTTTGACGAGTGCAAGGGGTGGATGGAGTGTGATGTGTATAACAGGCAGGATTTGGCTGCTTCACAGGTGATAATCGGACCAGCCATCGTGGAACAGACAGATACCACCATACTGATTTATCCGGACCAGAAGGCAATGGTGGACCAATGGGGGAATCTGATTGTTACAATGATGGAACCCTGCAGAACAATGTAAGGAATTTTGAGAGAGGGGTGCAAAAGAGTGGAGAATCAGGTTGAAAGACTGAAGGTCGAACATATCTCCAAAACCTTCCCCGGCACAAAAGCGCTGGTTGATGTATCGTTATCCATCATGCCCGGCGAGGTACGTGCACTTGTGGGCGAAAACGGTGCAGGCAAGTCCACCTTAATGAATATAATCGGAGGCGTACTGGAGAGGGATTCGGGAAAAGGTGCAATCTATATTGACGGGGAAAAGGCGGATTTCCATATCCCCACAGACGCGGTCAGAGCAGGTATCGGGTTCGTACACCAGGAACTGAGCATGTTTACGCATCTGTCCGTGGCTTACAATATATTTGCGGACCGGCTGCCCATGACAAAGTGTAAGATGATAGATAAGAGAAAGCTGAATGAGGATGCGAAGGTCCTTTTAAAGAATTTTTCATTGACCGTAGAGCCTGAGACAAGGGTGGGGGACTTATCTATCGGAAGCCAGCAGATGATTGAAATTGTACGGGCCATATCCCAGAAGGCCAAGCTGATTATTTTTGACGAGCCAACGTCCTCCCTGTCAGAGGGCGAGGTGGAAATGCTCTTTAAAATCATCAATGAGCTGAAATCCAGGGGAATCAGCATCATATATATCACGCATAAGATGAGTGAGATTTTTCAGATATGTGATTCGGTTTCCGTTCTGCGTGACGGCCATATGATAGCAACATTTGAGAAAAGTCAGGTGACAATGGAGCAGATTGTCAATAACATGGTGGGGCGGGAGATATCGGCTTATTATCCGGATAAGAGCACCGGGGTTGACGGAGAACTCATGCGGGTTGAGAATCTGAAGCTGACAAACAAATCGGTTCCCATAGCTTTTGAGCTTCGTAAGAAAGAGATACTGGGATTCTACGGCCTGATAGGAGCCGGAAGAAGTGAAATGTTAAGGGCCATGTGCGGTATTGACCCAAGGGTTTCCGGCGATGTATGGCTGGAAGGTAAAAAAATAACCATCAGGTCCTATCAGGATGCATTGAAGTATGGAATATCATATCTTACAGAGGACAGAAAGAAGACCGGTATTTTCCCAAGCCTGTCTGTCTGCAAAAATATTTATGTCTCTAATATGTGTAAACAGAGAGGGTTCTGGCTGCAGCAGTCGGACGAGGATGTAAAGGCCAGGGAGGCAGTAAAAGTACACAATGTCAAAACCAGCAGCATTGACGCGCCAATCAGCTCCCTCAGCGGAGGCAACCAGCAGAAGGTACTGGTCGCAAGGTGTATGAGGGTGAATCCAAAGGTTCTTATTCTGGATGAACCTACCAGGGGAATTGATGTAAATGCAAAGGCGGAAATCCATAAAAAGGTGAGGGCGCTGGCGGAACAGGGAATTGGCATCATCATTGTTTCTTCGGAGATGCCTGAAATCATGGGATTGTGCGACCGGATTGTGATGATGAAGGATGGGGAAGTGCGCGGGGTACTTACAGATGAGGAAATCGAGGAGCACAACATCATCCAATATGCTACAGGCACAAATAAGGTGTAATAGGAGATTGGCTAATGAAGATAAATAAGAGTTTATTTAAAAAACGGGAAGTACTTGTATTGGGAGTTATCTTTATAATCATGATAGTCATGGGAGCCACCACCCAGACATTCCTTACCCTGAATAATATGATGAGCGTTGCCATTGGACTGTGTGCAGACGGTTTCATTGCGCTGGCCATGACCTTCATACTTATTTCCGGCCAGATTGATTTGTCAGTGGGAGCGGTCCAGTGTCTGGCTTCCATGTTTATAGGACAGTTCTACATTTATTATGGGATGAATGTATGGATGGCAATGCTCATCGCGCTGATGACCAGCATGCTTTTAGGCTGGGTGACCGGCGTGCTGGTAGCAAAACTGAACATACTTCCGTTCATCATCACGCTTGGAATGCAGGGCGTGGCAAGAGGCTTGTGTTACGTTATCTCATCGGGAAATTCCATACCCATAACAGGAGAAAGCGTTGCGCTGTTCCGTAAACTGGGTTCCGGATATATTGGCAAGATTCCTGTGTTTTTCATTCTGCTGATTATCGCGGCTATCATATGTCAGTTTCTTTTAATGAAGACAAAGTTTTTTGCAAAGGTATATTTTATCGGAAGTAATGCCAAGGCCGCGGAGCTGGCAGGCATTAAGGTTAAAAACACAAAGATAGCTTTGTATGTAATCTCGGCGTTATTGGCTGCGATAGCAGGCGTTCTTTCTACCTCCAGGTTTGGTGTATCCACTCCCACACTGGGGCTCCAGGCAGAGGGAAGAGCCATCACGGCTGCAGTTATCGGAGGAACCAGTATGGCAGGAGGTGAGGGAAATATCATTGGTTCCATGTTAGGACTAATCATGATACATCTGTTTACAAATGCGCTGATACAGATGGGAGTCTCGGTTTACTGGCAGGATTTTGCCAGCAGCGCCCTGCTTATTGTTGTTATTGTATTCGATACCCTTAGCAAACAGGCAAAACGTAATTAGCGGAAACTGTGTTTCAGAACACACAAATGAAAAGATGGAGGTTTATATGAAAAAAATAGTCAGTGTTGTTATGGCAGCGGTTATGGTATGTATGAGTGCGGCAGGATGCAGCGGTCAGAAGCCGGCACAAACCGGAAACAGTCAGACCACGGCAGGCTCTGAGACTGCATCACAGGGAGGCATTGCAGGAGCGGCATTGGGCAGCGTGGAACATCCGGAAGAGCAGACGTATCTGTGGTGTTCCTACGAATCTACGGATGATTTTATGCTTATGGTCTATGAAGGTTTTGAAGATTGTGGTAAAATGTTAGGTGTTAAAACAGCCCATATAGGCTCATCCCAGAATGACCTGACAGAATATATCAACACGGTTGAGAGAGCCATATCCATGGAGCCGGATGGAATCGCAGTCCATGTCTTTAATGCAGATGCATATGTGGATGTTATCAACAAGGCCATGGACGGGGGAATTCCTGTCATCACCACAGGTCCTGACTCACCTGGCAGCAAACGGATATGCAATGTGGGCGTTGAAAACTATGAGGCAGGTGCCTTTGGCGCAGAACGTCTGGGTGAGGCGCTTAACGGAACAGGTAAGGTGCTGGTCCTGACGCGTGCAGGGCAGAATAACAGTGAACTTCGCGTACAGGGCTTCAAAGAAACTCTGGCTGAGAAGTATCCTGATGTTGAAGTTATTTCCGAAGTAAGCGTAACAGCGGAGATTGCGGACCAGGCATCCAAAACAGCGGCAGCATTAACAGCCAATCCGGAAGTAGACGCAGTGTTCTGTTCTTTGGGAATACAGGCAGTGGGTGCTTCCCAGGGATGTGACCAGGTAGGCAGGTCAGATATCGTGGTGTTTGGTTTTGACAGAAATCCGGCGCAGTTAGAGCTTGTAAAACAGGGAAAGGTAATGGGTTCCATTGCTCAGGGGTGCTATAATATGGGCTGGTGGGCATGCCTGGGGTTATACATAGAGCATAATGGTCTTTTAGGAGACAGAAACTTCCCAACCTTTATCAGCGCCGGCGTATCCTATATTGACCAGAGCAATGTAGACAAAGAAATTGAGGAGTCGAATGCCCGAATAGCGGCAGCAAAATAAAATGAATATATATGATATTTCAAAAGAGGCAAATGTTTCTACAGCAACGGTTTCGCGGGTTTTAAACGGCAATGCTAAGGTCAGTGAAAAAACCAGGGCAGCTGTCATGGAAGTTATTGAGAGGCATGGTTATCAGCCAAGCGCATTGGCCAGAGGCCTGTCACTTAAGTCCATGAGTATGATTGGCATTATGGCAGCAGACTGTAAAGCGCCATTCCTGGCCCTGGCCATCCACTATCTGGAGGACTTTCTCAGGGATAAGAATTACAGCACTGTCCTGTGCTGTACCGGATATGAGCGTGAGAATAAGAAAAAGAGGCTGGAATTTCTGCTGACTAAAAATGTGGACGCGGTCATATTGGTAGGTTCGGGATTTGTGGACTGCGATGATTTCATGAACCAGTACATCCGGGATGCAGCGGACAAGGTTCCGGTGATGCTGATTAATGCAAGCATGACATACCCAAATATTTACAGTGTTGCCTGCGATGACAGAAAAGCTATATACGAGGCTACGGAGTGGCTGTATCGGACAGGGTCGGAAAACGTACTGTTTGTGTATAACCAGAAGTCTTACAGCGGTATCCGTAAATTGGCCGGTTTCCATGAGGCTGCCAGGACATATGACAAGGACTGGGACGGATACAGTGTATACTGCCCCAATGAAATTACAAATGTGCACGACATAGCAGATTTCATTGAAACCATATATCAATCAGGATTGAAATTTGACGCAGTGGTTACGGCAGATGATAACCTGGCAGCCGGTGTGGTCAAATTCAGCAAACGGATGTCAATTCCGGTGCCTGAAAAGCTAAGGGTGATAGGATTTAATAATTCGTATATAACGGAATACTGTGAGCCTGAATTATCTTCAATTGATAACCGATTAGAAGATTTATGCAGAATTTGTGTAGACGCCACGGCCGGTCTTTTGGAAGACAATCATATTCCCCACAATGAGATGCTCTCTGCAAAATTGGTCTTACGGGGTTCCACATAAGCAGTTATCAGAAAATCACTTGTTCTATCCGATTTACAGATGGAACAAGTGGTTTTTTCTGTTATACTAAATAAAAAGCAATGAATCTTCCTGAGACCCCGGAACAGAAAAGGGGGCTGCGTATTCTATACTAAATGGAGGTGATATCTTGGGGGAAGAGCACCAGATAGTCCGTCTGGTTTATGAGGCAAAGAAGAATCCGGAAGCTGCCGACCGTCTGATTGACCAGTATATGAATTTCATACAGGCAGAGACTGCCCGCTTTACCCAGGGTGTGCCGGTCCAGGGCAGGGAGGACCAGCTTAGTGTGGCCATGTTTGCCTTTTATGAAGCGGTCCGTGGATACGAGAGGGGCAGAGGCGCATTTCTGCCATATGCCGCCACGGCCATACGCCGCCGGCTCATAGATTATATCAGGAAAGAGGGACGCCACCAGGGACTGGTTTCCTTTGACGCTCCGGCAGGCCAGGAGGAGGAATCCCATGCCTTATGGGAAGTGACGCCTGATGAGAAAAACGGAATCCAGCAGTGGAATGTGAGGACAGCCACCAGGGAGGAGCTGGAGGAATTCCGAAGAAACCTGTCCGAATACAGCATAACCCTGTCTGATGTGGCGGATAACTGCCCCCGGCAGGACCGCACCCTTAAAGCATGCCATAAAGTGCTGGAGGCTGCCAAAAGGAATCCCAAGCTGCTGGAACGCCTGATGCAGAGCCATAAACTGCCCATCGCAGAACTGTCGGAGCTGTCCGGCGTATCCAGAAAGACCCTGGAACGGCACCGGACGTATTTGGTTGCCATTTTACTGGCCTACACGAACGGATATGAGATTATCCGCGGACATCTGTGCCAGATATCACCGGGAAAGGAGGGAGCCCTATGACCTATCTTGTAATGGAATGCCATCCGGCATATGTTATTGTCCTTGACAACCAGGGCAGAATGATAAAGGCTGCCAATCTGGGTTACCATGAGGGCCAGGTGATAGGAGAGATAATTGCCGCACAGATGCCGGGGGCTTCTGTCCTGCTCCGGCTGGTTCCTCTGGCAGCGGCTGCCTGTCTGTGCCTGGCAGTATTGGGAGGCGGTGCCTACGGCGCATACAGGGTGCCCTATGGCACCGTGGAGGTAAGCATCAATCCGGATGTAAGGATGTCCGTCAGCTATATGGACCGCGTGGTTGGTCTGGAAGGTGTAAATGAGGACGGAAAACAGCTCATTGACCAGGTATCATATAAGGGAAGTAATTCAGAATACATGACAGAACTTCTGGTGGAACGGGCCATGGAAATGGGATATCTGTCAGAGGGCGGGTCTGTGTATGTGGCTGCCTCGGGCGGCAGCGAACGCTGGAAGGAAAAGCGGGCGGATGCCATCCGCACAGGACTGGATACCCTTTTAAAGAACCGTATGCAGGTGGAGATACATGTTGAGAGTCTAAACAAAGACGGGACTCCTGCAGCCTCCCCCCATCATGATGCAGGAATGCCGGGAGGAACAGGAGGGGATAAGCCTGCATTCATCGGGGTACCTCCGGAGGGAATAAAGGAAGGGACGGATGGCAGCAGAGGCGATGCGGGCGGCACGGATGATGGTTCGGATAAAGGCGGCAGGGATGCGGATAAAGGTGATGATAAAGACGATGCCGGCAAAGATGATGATGATAAAGATGATGACGATAAAGGCGATGATGACAAAGACGATGATGATAAAGATGATGATGATAAAGATGATGCGGACAAAGGTGATGCAGACAAAGATGATGATAAAGACGATTCCGGCAAAGAGGATACTGATAACAGTGAGGATGATATAAAAAAGGGCAGGGATAAATCCGGAAATGATAAAACGGTGATAAAACGCAGTGATGCGGATGGCGACAGGGATAATGATGCGGATGATGCAGATGGCAGGGAACGGGATGATGCCAATCACGAAGATTCTGATAAGGATGATTCTGATAACGAGGACTCCGATGGCGATGACGACGATGATAGTGATGAGGATGATGATAAAGACGATGACGACTGACATCATGTCTGACATCATGTACAGACCCTGTATTCTTCTGTTCCATAAAGCTGTTTAAATAAGATTTTTTTTGAAGATATAATGAAGATAAAGAGTTTCAGCATAACTAAAAGATGGACGGAGCCGGATGGACTGTGTGTTAGTATTCCATCCGGCCCCGCCTTTTAATTATTAATAAAAAGGTTTGCCGCACATTTAAGGGGAAGTATGGTCACCAATGTGTATGATACGGTCTGCCCAGCTGCGGTAAAATGATTCCTCATGGGAAACCAGCAGTATGGTTCCGGGAAAGCTCTTAAGGGCTGTCTGCAGCGCTTCTTTCGCCTGAATATCCAGGTGGTTGGTGGGCTCATCCATAATCAGAAAATTGCAGGGACTAAGAGTCAGCAGACATAGTTTGACCTTTGCCTGTTCGCCGCCGCTTAATGTGCCCATGGGCTGCATGGCCTGTCGGCTTAAAATCCCGCAGCGTGTAAGATGCCGGCGTATCTTCTTGAGTATAAGCTCCGGATAAGCGTTGGAGACAATCTGTATAGGAGTCAGCATATCATTTTCCCAGACGAGCTCCTGGTCAAAATATCCGATTGTAACCTGTTGTGAAAACGTGAAGATACCGGACAAAGGAGCCAGGTTTTCTGTCAGCGTCTTCAGCAGGGTGGATTTTCCGATGCCGTTAAATCCCGTAACCACCACCTTCTGTCCGCCTGTGACGGAGAAATCCAGATGGGACAAGATTGGATAATCATATCCTATGGACAGGCGTTTTACAGACAAATGCAGGCATTTGGTCAGGGGGAGGCATTGAAAATAAAATTCCGGTTTGATTTCTTTTAGGTCCAGGGCTTCCAGCTTTTCCATACGGTCCAGCTGTTTTCGCCGTCCGCGGGCCATCTGGGATTTTCTTCCGGCTATGTTTTTTCGTATAAATTCCTCTGTTTGCCTGATTTGTTTTTGCTGTGCATTGTACTGTCGTATATGGTTTTCACGCAGAAATGCTTTCTTTTTCAGAAATTCCGAATAGGTGCCGTAATATTTGGTCAGCCTTCCGTTGTCTATATCACAGATGCGTGTACATATCCGTTCCAGGAATGCATGGTCGTGTGAAACGACCATAAAGGCATTTTCTGTGGTCGAAAGGTAACAGCCCAGCCATTCCACATGTTCCTTGTCAAGAAAATTAGTGGGTTCATCCAGGAGAAGGACATCCGGCTTTTCCAAAAGAAGTTTGGCCAGGATGACCTTGGCCCGCTGCCCTCCGCTCATGTCTTCCAGCGGACGGGACAGACCGATTGCTGTCAGCCCCAGGCCTGTAACCACCTGGGCAATACGGGTATCTATGGAATAAAAACCGCTGCACTCCAGTTCCTCCTGATACAGCGATGCCTGGTTCAGCGCATCCATATTGCAGGCTGATGCCGCCTCATCATAAAGCTTTGTCATTTTAGTTTCAAGCTCATACAGACTGGCAAAGGATGATTTTAAAAACCGCTCCATGGTCATGCCATGATGGGTATTAGCGTACTGGTCCAGATAACCAATGGTAATGCCGGGCTGCCAGACGACACGTCCTGAATCAGGAATAACCTGTTCCGTACAAATTTTGATAAGCGTACTCTTGCCGGTTCCGTTCTGGCCCACAATTCCCATATGTTCCCCGTGGTTAAGGGAAAGGTCAGAATCGCTGTAAAGACAGCTGTCACCATAAGTATGGGAAAGTCCTGTTATGTCTAATAAACTCATAATTGAAATACTCCTTTTATGTTTGATAATGTGCTGCAACGCATGGATGGACAGTAAATGCCGTATGAAAGCAAATGTGGAAGGAAACGTGGGAGGAAACCGTACATCTGATGTCCGGGGCAAAAAAATAGGCAGAAGGTGGATGCAAATCATGCATCTGCCTTCTGCCATAAAAAATCAAAAAGATTTCCTCACATTACAAAAGGCCATGGACAAAACATTGTCCACAGCCTTTTATGCACGGATAACCACGGGAAAAAGAGCAATCAAACAAGCGGCAGCCTACACTTCTGCCTCCCGGTTATTACTCTGCTTCCCGATGAAATCACAAAAGCGCATAAGATACGCCGTACTCTGTACAATGTTTCATCGGTATGAATTGTACAGAGCTCTCTTTCTTCCGAGGTTGATTTAATATATAAAAGCCCATACTGCCTCTCCTTCGTTACAATGCGGCAACTATATCACAGAGAAAGATATTTGTCAACATTGGCGGCCTGGATTCTGTATGGGCGGTTTGGATTCTGTATGGGAGATTACCTGGGGTTTGCCAGAGGACTTGATATGGGAAAATGGAAGGGGAAAATAGCAGGAAAACTGGCGGCAGAACAGCAGGAGAAAACGGCTGCAAAAACAGCAGTAAGGGTGAAATTCAGTACAGAATAAAAAAACGAACTATTTTTTGTTCTACCCCGGTTTCATGTTTAGTCCTTCGTATTCTATGAATGTAGATAAATAAATCATATAGAAGACAGGAGGAAAACAATTATGACGACAAAGAGGATTAAAAAGGCAGCTATATTGGCATGTGCAGGCTTCATGGCTTTTACTTTACCGGGTGCAGGCAGCACGGCATTAGGGGCGCCTTCCGGTAAGGAAGCAAGGATTCAGGAAGAAACCTGGGGACGTGTGTTCCTCAGCGCAGGTCCCAAAATCTCTCTTTCCTATGACCGGGAAGGGGAGGTCCTGGAGGCAAAGGGAATGAATCAGGACGGAAGAAGGTTATTGGAAGGAGCAGGTGATTTTTATGGTGTGGACTGCGACACAGCGGTTCGGAAACTGGTCAAGCGCATGGATGATAAGGGCTGGTTCCATCAAGACAGAAATGACAAGGAACTGGTTATTGAGTCGGAAAAGGGGTCTGTTTATCCCAGAACCGACTTCATGAAGGAGATGGAAGATGCTGCTTGGGATGTGGTTAACAGGCGCGGTATTGATATTACCATAACACTTAAGGATAACGGTAAACAGTCAGACCAGGTATATATAGGTAAGAATGAAGCCAAGCAAATCGCTATAAAGGAATTAGGGCTGAAGGAAAATGAAGTGACCTATAAGGAATGTGATTTGGATGACGGTGTATATGAAATGGAATTTTTGGTAAAGGGAAAGAAGCTTGAGGTGGATGTAAATGCCTCTACCGGTAAGATTGTGGATGTGGACTGGGACAATGCGGCGGGAGCCTGGGATGACGATGACCGGGATGATGAGCGGGATGACAATGATTGGGATGATGATGAGCGGGATGATGATGACCGGGATGACGATGAGCGGGATGATGATGAGCGGGATGATGACGACCGGGATGATGATGACCAGGATGACAATGACCGGGATGATGACGACCACGACGACAATGACCACGATGATTAATGCCAGTCATGGTCAGAGATAGGAGATAAGCGGCTGTTAATGGAACAAAAAATGTGAATCAGAAAGGATTAACGTGTATCCGGTTTCAAAGATTGAGACAATGTCTGAAATTACTCTGACAGGCCATGAGGCATCAGGGGAAGGGTATATGAGGAATAAGGTAAGGATATAAGAAAAACAGAAAAAGGATACCGGAAGAAAAAAAGGGATTTTGCAAGGGAATGCATTGTGGACCACACTGGCTCCATATCTGCGCTCCCTTGCATATTTTTATTCATACTTTAGCAGGCACCAAGTACTTTAACGAATTTATTCGTGCAGTACAGTTTGGGAGATAAATTGTAAGTAAGGGGGGACAGGTGCTTTTGTGCAAATACCATACAAAAAACAATGGAAAATGCAGCAGACTTTTTTCAAGTTTTGTATTGACGGCATAAGCATTTCCTAGTATTATGATTATAAGTAGAATTAAGCTATATAAAGATCCTTATAAGAT
>OJIY01000065.1_pt1 | contig 131345 bp, 102 predicted proteins | sample 1596061 | NCBI WGS metagenome assembly OJIY01 (sample SAMEA4350111, study PRJEB24818) | metagenome | biome: human; feature: gut; material: faeces | place: Denmark | collected 2013-09 | reverse complement strand
CATGAAAACAGGCTCCTGTAAGGCCATTGTAACTCTATTTTTGTCACTCGTAAACCGAAATGAAGTGAATTAAGTGCTATAAAATCAATGTTTGGTAGATATCACGAATTCACTTTGAAATTTTACCATTTTTCTCAAACCCATTTATGATTACTGTTCACAGCCCCTTGTGCCCCTTCCTGTGGTTTTGAACAGTAACATGGAGGAATCGTATGGATAAAGATAAAACATTATTTACCATAAGGGAATTCGCCGATCTCCACGGCATCAACCGCCGTACGCTCCACTATTATGATAATATCGGCCTCTTTTCCCCTGCCGTCAAAAAAGAAAATCATTACCGGATGTATTCCATAAGGCAGAGTACCGAACTGGAAATCATCCTGGCTCTGCGGGAGCTTTCCATGTCCGTGGAGGATATACGGGCTTTTCTTCGGAACCGCTCTTCCGCCTCCTGCCTTGCTTTCATCCGGGAAAAGAAAGAAGAAACAGATGCTTCCATCCGTACCCTGGAAAGCATCCGTCAGCTTCTTCTGGAAAAAGAAGAGTTTCTGCTGACGGAACAGTCCGGGGATACCGAAGAAATTACGCTCGTCACCTGCCCGGAAGAAACACTCCTTGTAAGCCCTTCCCTGCATCTGCTCCCGGAAGAGGAAAGCTTTATCGCCCTGATGCGCCGGGCCGGCCGGAACCATTCCCACAGGCTGTTTAACCACGGCCTTGGCAGTATGCTTCCCGTTTCCTGCATCCTGTCCGGAGACTTTGATTCCTACTCCTGCTTTTTCATGAAAATGCCCGTTTCTTCCGAAGAAAATATCCCAATCCCCGCCGAAGACGATTGCCGGCCGCACCGGAAGCCGGCCTCCGCTTATTTGCGCGCCTACTGCCGGGGGGACTGGTCCCGCCTTCCCGGTACCTACCGCCGTATTCTCGCCTTTGCCCGGGAAAACAGCCTCACCCTCACCGGCTATGCCTATGAACAGGGCATGAATGATCTGTCCGTCTGCCGGATGGAGGATTATCTCACCCGGATCCTGATCCCCTGCCGGCGCACAAAGGAGGCGGCGGAGCGGCGGCATACAGGAAAGGCTTAGCCGGAAGCCGGGAACGAAGCCGACTGCCGCCCTTCCTTATATTTTCCCGGCGGGCTCCCCGTCCGCTGCCGGAACAGGTTGGAAAAATAATGTTCATCCGAAAACTGAAGCCGGTAAGCGATTTCCTTTACCGTAAGGCCGGTATTGCAGAGAAGCAGACAGGCCGTATCCACCTTGCGTGTCAGGATATAATCATAGGGCGTCTGTCCGTAGGTACGCCGGAAAATGCGGGTGAGCTGGGAGGGAGACAGGCTGGCGGCTTCCGAAAGCTGCCGGATTGTCAGCTTTTCGTAGATATGCTCATCCACATATTTTCTGATCTGGACAGCGGTTTCCGGCATCGGCTTCTCCCGGCGGCCGCCGGCCGCTTCATGGGCCGCCAGGTTCAGCAGGATTTCATGGAACAGGAGGGAGGTTTGCTTTGCCAGCTCCGTCCCGCTTCCTTCTTTTTTCTCACACAGCTGGAGAAATTCCCGGAAAAGGGGATAGATGCCGCAGTTTTTGAACAGCACCACATCCCGCAGCCCATAGCCGTCCACCAGCGTATCACACAGCGTCCCTCTAACATTCATCCATATTTTCTGCCAGGGATGTCCTGTATCTGCCTGGTAGTCCTGGTTTTTCCCCGCTGCCAGGAGATATACGTCTCCTTTCTCCGGGCGGTATACCTCTTCCCCGATCCGGACCGTCCCGGTCCCTTCCATCACATATTCCAGACAGTAGATGGGGGAATTATCCCTGACAATATGGTAATGGCTGTCGGGATAGGTAATTCCTGTCATTTCAATCCCGAAAACCGACTCTCCCGGCAGCTGTCCGGGCAGGAAGGTGATAATGTGTTCCATAATGCTTGTTTTCCTCACTCTTTTGCGCGTATAATCCATTTATCAAGGTATATTATAGCGGTATACTACAAGAAATACAAGAGCACCGGTTATCCGGCAGAATGGAGGAATTTATGGAAACAATGCCCAGAGCGGAGCATCCCTTTCCGCAATTTATAAGAGAAAACTGGATGAACCTGAACGGAACATGGGATTTTGCATTCGATTTTAACTGCAGCGGCCTGGAGAGAGGCTATGGAAAGAAAACGGAATTCCCGGATAAGATTCTGGTACCCTTCTGTCCGGAAAGCCCGCTGAGCGGAATCGGCTATACGGATTTTATCCCGGCGGTATGGTATCACCGTACCGTTACGGTTACTGCCAAGCAGCTGACCGGAAAGGTTTATCTGCATTTCGGTGCCGTGGACTACGAATGTCTGGTATTTGTTAACGGTACGGAAGCCGGAAGCCATAAGGGCGGCTATGTATCCTTTGCGTTTGAGATTTCCGCTCTCCTGAAGGAAGAGGAAAACCATCTTGTGGTTTATGCCAAAGACGATACCAGAAGTCCTATGCAGCCTATCGGCAAGCAGAGCGACCGGTATTATTCCCATGACTGTTCCTATACCCGCACCACCGGCATCTGGCAGACGGTATGGATGGAGTTCACCCCCGTTTCCCATATCCGCAGCGTCCAGTACTATCCCAATGTAGCGGACGGGACCGTTACCATCAAGGCTGTTGTGGAAGGAGAGGGCACTTTCTCCGCCTCCGCGTCCTATGACGGAACCGAATGCGGAAACGCTTCGGCGGAAACGATATCCGGCAATGTCATGGTCACCATCCCGCTGACACAAATCCATCTTTGGGAGGCAGGGGCCGGCCGGCTTTATGACCTCACCCTCTCTTTCTGTGAAGATACCGTGGCCAGCTATTTCGGGCTGCGTGAGGTGAAGCTGGACGGATACCGTTTCCTGATTAACGGCAAATCCGTTTTCCAGCGCCTGATCCTGGATCAGGGTTTCTACCCTGACGGCATTTATACCGCCCCTTCGGATGAAGCGCTGGAAAACGACATCCGTCTTTCCATGGCAGCCGGCTTCAACGGCGCGCGGCTTCACCAGAAGGTATTTGAGCCTCGTTTCCTCTATCACTGTGACCGTCTTGGTTATCTGGCCTGGGGTGAAATGGCCAACTGGGGTTTTGACTATAGCTCCTATACCGGCTATGAAGCTTTTATTCCGGAATGGATCCAATCCATAGAGAGGGATTTCAACCATCCTTCTATCGTGGGCTGGTGTCCGTTTAACGAGACCTGGGATTATGAAGGAAGAAAGCAGGTGGACGGCTTGCTGGCTCTTACCTGGCAGATCACCAAACAGTATGACACCACCCGCCCCTGCATCGACACCAGCGGCAATTTCCATGTGGTTACGGATATTTTCGATGTGCACGACTATGAACAGGATCCGGCAAAATTTGCGGAAACCTACCAGCCTCTGAAGGACGGAACAGGCATTTTCTATGACCGCTTTGCCGACAAGCAGACTTACAGAGAAGGCCAGGCTATGTTTGTCAGTGAATACGGCGGCATTAAATGGGCCCCGGACAGCACGGACGATAAAGCCTGGGGTTACGGCAACGGCCCCAAAACGGAAGAGGAATACAAGGAACGGTATAAAGGGCTTACCGATGCTCTCCTGGATAATCCCCGCATGTTCGGTTTCTGCTATACCCAGCTCACCGATGTGGAGCAGGAACAAAACGGCGTATATTATTATGACAGGACCCCGAAAATGGACATAAACTTCTTCCGGGAAGTAAACAGCAGAAAAGCTGCTATTGAAGAGTAAGACGTTACTATGCATACCGTTCCCCCAGGGGAAACAGGAACCATTACAACTAAATATTGCATATTCTGTTAAATAATGTTAGAACAGGTAGACAAAATGATTATTTTGTCTACCTGTTTACGATAGTTATACTACATTTTTATGTTTTTTTTATTGTTATATTTTTCTATTAATCATGATACATATCCAATTGTTGAAACAAAGACTTCTGCGGTGCCTTTTTAAGACTCCATGTCTGTTCTGCAGCTCCTTTCATGTAATTTACAAATCCTCCTATATCTCCTGTTTTATCATAGATCATTAATGCACCATAATATAGATCCTTCGTTTCATTAGCTACTACAAGCGGAGGATAATTATGGATCATTAAATAATAATTCATCAGTGTTCGGCCTACACGCCCATTTCCATCAGCAAAAGGATGAATATTTTCAAATTTACAATGTAGATATGCCGCAGTTTTAAGAATGTTCTCCCCTTTATCCGGAATTTCTGCTATTTCTTCACATAACTGTACCATATCATTAGGCACTTCTTCAGGCATATCCCCTTGCCCATCGCCCACAACATAGTCATGCTTTTTATACTCTCCTGGACGCTCTCCCTTTTCCCATCTATTCTGATCATAAGTACCTGCTGTCAATTTTTTATGAATTTCTCTTATCAGTTCCGGCGTTATCGGTTCACGCGCTACTATTTTCTGAATCAAAAAATCATAACATTTTTTTTGATTTTCAATTTCATATATAGTCCGTAGATCACCGGTAAAGTTAATTACTTTACCATTTTTGAATATTTCTCTCGTATTATGGTATGTTATTTCCGGGTTTTCAATAACTCCTGAATTATAGGCAAAAATAATTTTGAAATTATCCAAAGCAGTTTCATAATCTTCTTTTTTTTCAATTTTTCGCTCTTGCCAAGCTTTTTTTATATCTTCATAAGCCATCTTCCATATCCTCCTCACTTGTTCCATTCCCGTTCTGCCTTTCGAAATTCTTTACGAAAACCTTCAAGGGACATGACGGAAGGACGACCATATTTTTCCCATTCTCCCCTTGCTTTCATATCTTGTATCCTAAATGCTGGTCTTTCGTGTTTGTCCTATGAAACCCATATACCATATGATTATCCCCTCTTTCATTTTAAATAATTATATCATTTTATGCACCTACTTTCTATCACTAACTGCATAAACTCTTTATATCGCTCACTCTTCACATCGGCAAGCCGGCCGCTGTTTTTATGAAAAAATATGGAACAAGATAAAAGCGGGCTGTGAAAAAAGTCCCCAAAAAAAGAACGCTTTCAGGCATGAAGCCTGGAGGCGTTCTTCCAAACGGAAGGAAATTTCATTTTGCTTACCGAAGACCAGTAAAAGGGAATCAATACGGGAGGCAGGAACAATACTATACCTGTGAGGATTGCAGTGGCTGCCCCTATGCAGGGAAATGTAAGAAGAGGGCTGAAATCATACTCTGCCTTCCATAATAATATTCTGCGGCTTCATGCCCATGGCCTCATAAAAACCTCTGGCGGATTCATTAAAAGCCCATACTTTCAATTCCACCTTCGTGATCCCCATAGGACGGATACGTGCCGCCAACGCTTCGTACAATGCCTTTCCCACGCCCATATGGCGGTAATCCGGCAAGATACAGATGTCATCTATGTAGGCATATCTGCGGGGTACCACGACGGGATGGACGGGCGCTTTTTTCAGCTTGACATTGCACATCCCCGCCTCTTTTCCATCCACCAGGGCCACCAGGAAGAAGCCGTTCTTATCCTCCATAAGCTCCCTGAAATCTTCCGGGCTGAAGGGGCTTTCCTCCAGATCCGCAAAAATATCCGGCCGGTTCATGGCATGGATATGCTGCTCTTCCCCGATGCCGTCACGCAGAATCCAGTAATCCTCCCAGCCGCCTTCCCTGACGGTTATTTTATTCTTTTCTTCCATTCCTTCTCCTGTCCGCATACTTCATGCATACAATCCGGATGAAACCACTATTCCTCCACCGCCGGAAACGGTTCCCCGATTTTACTGATGATCTTCCTGTTAATCCTTCTGTAGAAGAAAATCGTCATGCTCAGGGACATCAGCTCCGCAATAGGAAACGCCCACCAGACATTATCCACATTTCCGGTAAGGGAAAGCAGATATGCCACGGGAAGCAGCACTATCAGCTGTCTGGCTACCGAAACCGCCAGGCTGTAGACCCCGTTGCCCAGCGCCTGGAACACACTTCCCATTACAATACAGAATCCGGCGAATATAAAACTGATGCTGATGATTCGCAGCGCCGGAACACCGATTGCCAGCATATGTTCCGAGGCATTGAACATGCCAAGCAGCTTGTCCGGGAAGAACTGGAATACCAGAAGCCCGGCCAGCATAATAGCAACCGCATAAATAACACTCAGATGAGTAACTTTCTTCACCCGCTTTTTGCTCCCGGCCCCATAGTTATAAGCCACAATAGGCACCATACCGTTATTCAGGCCGAACACCGGCATGAAAATAAAGCTCTGCACTTTATAATACACACCAAAAACAGCCGTTGCGGTGGAAGTAAACTGAATCAGGATCAAATTCATGCCATAGGTCATCACCGATCCGATAGCCTGCATAATAATCGAAGGAACGCCCACGGCATATATCCTTCCGATCATCCGCTTATCCGGCCGGAAGCGTTTAAAATCCAGCTGGATATCTTTATTGACCTTCACATTGAACACAATGGCAAGGGCACCCGCCACAGCCTGTCCGAACACGGTTGCCGCAGCAGCCCCTGCCACTCCCATCTTTGGGAATCCGAATAGACCGAAGATCAGAATGGGGTCAAAAATAATATTGATAACAGCCCCAACGGACTGGGTAACCATGGTATACATGGTACGTCCCGTAGACTGCAGCAGCTTTTCAAAGGTCATCTGGGTAAACATGCCCACGGAGCAAATACATACGATGGTCAGATAAGTCACCCCGTAGGAAACGATTGCCTCATCCCTCGTCTGGCTTAAATAAAAGGGCCTGGCTATCAGAAGGCCGATAATCAGAAAGGCCGCATAGGACACAAGCGCAAGAAATACGCCGTTTTCCGCCGCCTTATTCGCGTTTTCCTGATCCTTTTCCCCAAGGCTCCTGGAAAGCACCGCATTGATACCCACGCCGGTTCCCGCACTCAGGGCGATCATCAGCGACTGGATGGGAAACGCAAGGGAAACGGCTGTCAGAGCCTCTTCATTGATCATGGACACGAACACACTGTCCACAATATTGTACAGGGCCTGGACGAGCATGGAGATCATCATAGGAAGCGCCATGGACAGCAGAAGCTTATTCATGGGCATGGTACCCATTTTATTGGTCATCTCCCGCTCCGTGTGCTCTCCGTTCCCGGCCGTCTTTACCGCCTTCCCGTCTTCAGTTACTTTGTTCTTTTGTTCTTCACTCATAAATAACACCACTTTCTATCACTTAACTAGCTAACTGTATAAGTATAATAGAAAGAACAGCAGGTTGCAAGTAAAACAATCCGCTTGGGTGCAGATAAAAAAATTTGGCGTCCCCCGGCCCTGCTTCCCTGTGCGGGCAGCAGGCCGCACAGGGAAGCAGAGCGTTATGCGTGAGGGATATTGGTAAATTCCGAAATTTCCCGGCTGATGGTGCATAAATCACTCACGTTCAGATCATGCAGCCTTGCATGGCCGGTTATCCGGGCGAATGTTTTCAGATCCTCCAGGGATCCGTTCAGGTAATTGGCAACCCTGGCCGCCGCCGCATCCGTTTTCAGCCGCGCCCGGAGCGTTTCGTCCTGGGTGGCGATCCCGACCGGGCATTTTCCGGTGCCGCAGATCCGGTACTGCTGGCAGGCCGCCGCCATCAATGCCGCGGAAGCCACCGCAACGGCATCCGCTCCCATGGCAAGGGCTTTGGCAAAATCGGAGGATACCCGCAGGCCGCCCGTGATCACCAGGGAAATGTCCGACTTTACGCTGTCCAGATACTTTCTTGCCCGGTAAAGGGCATATACGGTGGGAACGCTGGTAGAATCCCGTACCAGCCTGGGGCTGGCTCCCGTCGCCCCGCCTCTTCCGTCGATGGTTATAAAATCCGGGCCTGCGAATACACAGTATTCCAAATCCCGTTCCAGCCGCCCGGCGGCAATCTTGATACCGACAGGCCGGCCGTCGGATTCCGCCCGCAGTTTATCCACCAGTGCTTTCAGATCCTCTCTGGTATCTATTCCCGGAAATCTGGAAGGGCTGATCACGTCCTCTCCCAAAGGTTTGTTCCGTATTGCCGCAATTTCCGGCGTCACCTTGCCGCCCGGCAGATGGCCGCCCATCCCCGGTTTGGTGCCCTGCCCGATTTTAATTTCCACCGCGTCGGCCCTGCGCAGGTTCTCCGGGGTCACGCTGTACAGGTTGGGCACATATTCAAAAATATATTTTTCCGCCGCTTCCCTTTCCTCGGGAAGGATCCCGCCTTCCCCGCTGCACATGGCGGTATGGGCCAGTGCGCTGCCTTTTGCCAGGGATACCTTGGCTTCCTTGGACAGGGCGCCAAAGGACATGTGGGATATGTATACCGGATGACTCAGGACCAGAGGCTTTTTGGCATTGGGGCCAATCACCGTAGTGGTGTCCACGTGCGCATGTTCCTCCAGCGGAGGCGGGTTCAGCTGTGCCCCCAGCAGGAGGATATCATCCCATCCCGGCATGGCCATCTGCGTTCCCATCGCCTCGATAATAGGTTTTCCCGTCATCGCCATTTCATGGATTTGTGCCATGTAACGCACATTTCCATCCTGCCGCCGGTATTCCTTCGGATAGGATAAATCCGGAACGCGTTCCTCCTGCGAAACGCGCTCCGGCTCCGCCCCGTTTTCTTTCTCCGCCCCGTTCTCTTCCGCCGGACGGAAGTTTTCCGTTTCCCGGCCGCAGACCGGACATCTTTCCAGCGTGGAAAACAGCTTTCCTTCCGTCTCTTCATCAAAAATGTAACCGCAGATTCCGCATTGGTATCTTGCCATACGTTTTACCCCCTGTTTTTTTATCATTTGCAGGCCCGGCATTACCGGGCCGTTACTTTTTCATCTGTTCCCTTACTTCCTCTATCCCCTGATCCTTATTTTCCAGCGGCTGGATCCACATATGGCTGTCGGGGTTCTGCACATCCTGGCAGATGGGCACCCTTCCCTCCAGATCTCTGCCCTCAAAGGTTTCAAATACACCGTCCTTTGCCTTCCCTTTCCATTCCTGGACATTTTTATCCGAATTCAGGGTGTTGATATACATTTCCCCGTCATAAAGGCCGTCTTTGAAATTTCCGATTACATTCTGGAAATAACGGCTGCCGGGCTCCGCTTTGCCCACATCCAGATCGTAACGCTCATGGCCTTCCCCGTTAGGCAGGTTATTCAGCCATGCGCCGTCGTAGCTGTGGCTGATAAAAACCGGATCCGTGCCGGCATCCTTTCCGTCACCGAAATACATTTTAATCCACATTCCCTGGCCGCTGCGGAAGCCGTCCTTCCATTCCCCGTAATAGTACTGATCCTCGCCATAGACGGCTATGCCGGTCCCCTCCGGGCGTCCTGCGCCGTTCCTTTCCCCATAATAATAGAAGTATGAGGCGCTTTTCAGGGAAGCCGACATGGCCCGGTAATGTGCCAGGCCGCTTAAATCCTCCACCGCCTCCACGTTGCCCTTTGACCAGTAATCCATCATTTCCGCAAGCATCTGGGCGTTTGTTTTCTTCACCACCGTAACCGCAGCATTCCCGCTGACCTGGGGCGTAACCGGACTGTCGGAACCCGATACCGTTCCCGGCGTCTGTGCGGAGGATGTTTCCAAAGGCTCTTCCGCCTCCAGCTCGATGGTTTCCTGTACTTCCACCGGTTCCTTGTCCGGCACGGCATGCATGCTTTCCCCGCCGGTCTCTGAGGCCGGCTCCTGGGTTTCTTCCGTGAGGGTTTCCGTGCTCTCCGCCGCCGTTTCCGCCGACGTTTCCTGTTCCGCCCTTTTCCCTCTGGCGCTCACTACGCACAGAACCAGGACTGCAATGATAAAAAGAAGCAGTGCAACTATCGGCACCAGCTCCCTGATTCGTTTATTATCTTTCATTCACCTGTTCTCCTGCCTTTATGCTGTCTCTGTCTGCAACGCTTCACAACTGTACAGACCAGTCCAAAGCGTTACCCTTATTTTATCATATTTACGACTGACGGCACAGTAAAGATTTTCTTAATTCTCCAAGCCGCACTTCCTCTGTTGTGAAAAAGCTACAGGGTTACGCCTGTTCTGTTAATAGTTACTTCTGTACATATACCTCCGCCCAGGCGGGAAGGAATCCGGCACGGACGGCCACATTCCTGGATACTCCGTGGGATTCGCTGGTTCCGTAAAAAGGGATTTTTCCCCGCCGCAGGATTTCCTTTTTTAAAAGGGAAACCAAACCGGAAGCCAGTCCCATCCCCTCGCAGGAGGGAAGCACATCAATCCCTATCTGCCACAAAAGCGGGCTGTCCTCACTGGCTCCCGCCACCGCGACGGTTTTGCCGTCCAGTACCGCTGCCGCGGCGATTTTATCCGGCATCAGCTCCGAACCGCAGATCGCATGGCGGAACGCCGTTCCTTCCTTCCAGCCGGCGATCTCGTCCTGTTCAAACCAGCGCACCTCAACCGAAGGGGTGAGCGGAGCCTCCTCCTCCCCTCCCGGCAGGAAATAAATATGGGTGTCCGCAATACGACGCCGGTAACGCCCCAGCTGCTGATCCAGCCGGCGCAAATTGGAAAACCGGCAGAACCATTCCGGCCGGATCCCGCCCTCCCCGTACTCCCGGCAGCACCAGTCGTATATGGCGTCGTCTGCCAGAAGGTAACCCTTCCCGCAAAATAAAATGGCCCGGAAAAATAAATCCATCCCCTGGTATACCCGTGCCCGGGAAACAATTCCGTAGTCCTTTCCGGTGAAAGCCTTTTCCCGGTACGCCTCCATATAGTCCCGCATCAGATAGCCGTAGGAAATATCCGTCATAAAATCCTGTTCCGGCATTTCCGGTTTCCTCCCGATCAAATAGCCCTGCCCCGTTCCGGCACAGTCCGGGGAAAGCGCGCAGTCCATCAGAAACTGGGCCTGCGTCCGTCTTAGTATCTCCTTATCCATCCGCATGATACACACTCCAATCTTTTGCCGGCTGTTCCGCAGTCCGTATGCAGACATGCAGAACAAATATCCGTTTGTTTTTGATTGTTTTTTTATAATTTTCTTTCCATTTTATGAATTATTCCCCGCTTCTCTTGACAGTTTTCACCGGTCTGACTAGAATGTAACAAGAATATGGGGGAAAGTGCTTTTTATTATATATCAATTTACGTCCTGCGCAAAGGACAACGAGGTGTAACATGAAATTTCTTAAAAAAATAAAGGACAGCAGGCTGAACCTTCTTCTGATGCTGCTGTATCCGGTTGTAACCTTTTATCTTCTGGAGTGGTTTACCCATAATCCCTGGAAAACCATGAAGGCAACTCCCCAGGTTTTGAACATCATCATGTTTGAACTTATCGCCCTGCTGCTGTTTGCCGCAATCGGCAGGCTGCATGTGGCGCTTATGGCAGAGACGCTTTTTTTCTTCCTGTATGGGCTTGTGAATTATTTTGTGCTGAATTTCCGTTCCGTACCCATCCAGCCCTGGGATCTTTTTTCCATCCGCACTGCCGCTAGCGTGGCGGACAATTACGAATATTCCCTGGATAAACAGGCGCTGCTGGTGGTGATCGGTTTCCTGGTACTTCTGTTGCTGGAATTTTTCTGCCGCTTTACGCTGAAAAAGGGCACCTGGAAATTCCGTATTCCCACTGCCGCCGTTATCTGCGGTATGCTGATTGCCTTCGGCGCCATGTTCCATTCCGACGAAATCGTACAGCAGAAGCTCCGTCTGTATGACAAGCTGTTCACTCCCACCACGATCAGCTTTAAAAACGGCACCGCCCTGGCTTTTGTCATGGAGCTGCGCTATATTTCCGTCGACAAGCCCGCGGGTTATAATGCGGACACGGCCAAGGAAGAACTTGAGGCCTACGCCGCGCCGGAGGAAACGCCGGAAAAAACACCCAATATTATTGTAATCATGAACGAAGCGTTTTCCGACCCGTCTGTGCTGGCGGACTTTCAGACAAATGAGGACTACATGCCCTTCACGCACAGCCTGATGGACGGTGCGGATAATACCATATCCGGCTGGCTGAATGTTTCGGTCCTCGGCGGAAATACTGCAAATACGGAGTTTGAATATCTCACCGGAAATACCATGGCCTTTCTTCCGGCGGGCAGCATTCCCTATCAGCAGTATATCACCGGGGAAACGCCGTCCATGGCTTCCCATCTGGCTTCCCTCGGTTATAAAACGGTAGCCATGCATCCGTATAAAGCCACCGGCTGGGACAGGGATAAGGTCTATCCTTTCCTGGGCTTCCAGGAAGCCTATTTTCTTCCGGACTACAAAAACCCGATCCTTGTGAGGGATTATGTCAGCGATAAATCGGACTATGATAAGATCATAGAAAGCTATGAGCAGAAAGAAGAGGGACAGCCGCTCTTTTTATTCAACGTGACGATGCAGAACCATTCCTCTTATACGGAAAGCTTTGCCAATTTCCAGCCGGATATCAAGGTGGAGGGGACCGAATCCGCTGCCCTCAATAATTACCTGTCCCTGATGAAGCTCTCCGATGAAGCACTGCAGGATCTCATCGCCTATTTTGAAGGACAGGACGAGGAAACTATCATTGTCTTTTTCGGAGATCACCAGCCGACCAATTCCGTGGTGGAACCGGTCTGGAAGCTTAACGGCAAGCGTAATTCCACCCTGACGGAGGAAGAGGTATCGCGCCGTTACAAGGTGCCCTTCCTTATCTGGGCCAACTATGAAATCGATGAGGAACAGGATGTGGAAACCAGCGCCAACTACCTCGGCACAAAAACTCTGGAAGCTGCGGGTCTTCCCATGCCTGCGTACTTCAGCTATCTTGCCGCTTTCTCCCAGGAGGTTCCCGTCATATCCGCAAACCATGTGGATCTTCAGGACGGCACCTTTACCAACGCGGAGGATCAGGAAAGCCTGCTGTCGCAATATAAAGGCTACCAGTATTATCAGCTGTTCGATTCCAGCACGCGTAAATAACGGTCACGCCCAAACGGGGGACACGGACCGGCCACACAAACAATGCCCCGGAGGTATAAAGACAAAATGAAATTTGTGCATAACATTACGGCGGGCCGGCAGGCCCGGAAAAACGAATCCCATCCTGCTTCCGTCCCGCCTTCCTTGCTTTCCCGTATCCGCAGTAACTGGGTCTGCCTGCTTTCCTTCGCCATTCCGTTTCTGATCATGCTCACTATTTTCATCATTAACGGTATTTTCCCTTTCGGCGACGAAAGCTTTATGCATTCCGACATGTACCATCAATATGTCCCCTTTCTTTCGGAGATGCTGAGCAAGCTGCGGAACAATGAAAGCCTTGGCTACTCCTGGAATGTGGGGGTGGGAACCAATTTCCTGGCTCTGTATGCTTATTATATGGCAAGCCCCTTCAACTGGCTTGTTGTGCTGTTCCCGGATCAGTACCTGATAGAATTCATGTCCTATCTGGTCATCCTCAAAATCGGCTTCTGCGGTTTTACCTTCGCCTGGTATCTTACCAGACATTTTAAAACCCGGAGCGTGGCTGTGGTCCCCTTCGCCGTATTTTATGCCATGTCCGGCTATCTTGCCGCCTACAACTGGAATGTCATGTGGCTGGACTGCATTTTCCTTTTCCCGCTGATAGCCCTGGGGCTGGAAAAACTGGTAACGGAAGGAAAATATAAGCTGTACTGCATCAGCTTAGGGCTGTGCATCCTGTCCAACTACTATATATCCATTATGGTCTGCATCTTCCTGGTTCTGTATTTCCTGGTACTGCTGCTGACCAAATGCCATACCTTCCGCCATATCGGGAAGGCTATTCTGCGTTTTGCCTTATTTTCCGCTTTGGCAGGAGGAATGGCCGCCATTCTGCTCATTCCGGAGTATTCGGCGCTGCATCTGACCAAATTCAGCGATATCAATTTCCCTTCCAAGCTGACCTTTTATTTTTCCACCATCGATATGCTGGCACGGCATTGTATGGACGTGGCTGTGGAAACGGGGTTGGATCACTGGCCGAATATCTACTGCGGCGTGGCGGTTTTCCTTCTGGTCCCCCTTTATATAGCCAACGGGAAAATTTCCCTGCGGGATAAGGCGCTGCGTATCGGCCTTCTGGCTTTTATGCTGGTGAGCTTTTCCGCCAATATGCTGAATTTCATATGGCACGGCATGAATTATCCGGACTCCCTGCCCTGCAGACAGTCCTTTATGTACATTTTCCTGCTGCTCACCCTCTGCTGCGAAGCGATCCTGCGCATCCGGGAGTGCTCCTACAAAGCGCTGGGAGTCAGTTTCTGCCTTTCCCTGGGTTTTGTCCTCCTGTGCGAAAAGCTCATCGACAACGAAGAAGCCTTTCCTGTGGAAACCTTCCTGCTCACGGCCGCATTTTTATGCCTATATGGGATTTTCCTCTATTATTATAAGAAAAGGAATTTCAGCCTGAAGCTGCTGGCCGTCCTCACACTGCTGGCCGTGACGACGGAAGCCTCCGTCAATATGTACCAGACCAGCGTATCCGTAACCAGCCGCAGCAAATATCTGGAAAACCATGACAATTACCGGACGCTGGTGGAACGGATCCAGGAACAGGATCCGGACTTTTACCGGTTTGAAAAATTCAGCCGGGTGACCAAAAATGACGGCACCATGATCGGCTATCCCACGGCTTCTTTATTCTCTTCCACGGCAAACGGCCATGTGGAGGAGTTCTACGAAAAACTGGGGATGAGCCACAGCAAGGTATTCTACTGCTTTGACGGCGCGACGCCCTTTACCTCTTCCCTTCTTTCGGTGCGGTATATGTTCTCCAAATCCTCCCAGGAGGATCCGAACCTGTATACGCTGATTGACAGTGAAGGGGATATCTACCTGTATGAATGTAAATACACTCTCCCTCTGGGCTTTATGGTAAGCAACCATCCCGGGTTCAATACCTCCTCCGGCAACTCCCAGACAGCTTCCGGGGAAAACGGGGATGGCACAGCCGCGCAGCCAAACGAGACGGAAACGGAAAACGGGGGAATGCTGGATGAATTTCTGGGGAATATAGAAGATACCCAGACCGATGTCCTGGAAAAGGTGCTGGACCGGGAGGGCAGCAATCCGGTGGAAACCCAGAACCTGATGGTACGGGCGCTGGGACTGGACGAAGCGCTGTTCACCGGTGTGGGCACCCAGGAGGACGGCAGCGCCACCACCATAACCGTGGAGCAGAGCGGCCACTATTATGCTTATGTAAACAACGGCAAGGTGGATACCCTGAAAATGGAATCGGAATCCCTTTCCAAATCCTTTACCAAACTGAAATACCGCTATATCTGTGATTTGGGCTGGCATGACGAAGGGGACGTAATCTCTCTGCATTCCGAGGACAGCAGTTCGTTAAGCCTTTCCGCTTACCGCCTGGACGAAACGGTTATGGCCCGGGCCATCGATATCCTGAGCCAGGAAACCATGACGGTGGACTCCTTTGATTCCACACATATCAAAGGCCATATTGATGTAAGCCAGACCGGAGAGCTGCTCCTCAGCGTCCCCTATGAACCGGGCTGGAAGATACGGGTGGATGGGGAAGAGGTACAGGCCGGGCTGTTTGATGATACCTTTATCAGCCTGTCCCTGGAACCGGGCGCGCATACGATTGAAATGCACTATTCCCCCACCGGATTTGCCCTTGGAATCGTTATCAGTCTGCTCAGCCTGGCCGCATTTATCCTTATTGTCGTGTTGGAAAGACGGCGCAGGCTGCGGCTTCCCGGCAGCGGCGCACCGGCCGGCCAAGCTATGGCACAGCCTGACATACCGTCTTTGAAAAATGGAAAGGGACAGGAATGAGCGCAAAAAAAGTGCGTACCCGTTATTCGCTTCTGGATCTGGTGAGGGGGCTGACGCTTCTGAGCATGATCGCCTATCACGGAGCTTATGATTTGTCTTATCTGTTTCATATAAAAATACCCTGGTTCCGCGAGGAACCGGGGTATCTGTGGCAGCAGAGCATCTGCTGGACCTTTATCTGTTTATCCGGCATGTGCTTCTGCCTGGGGCGCCGTCCGGTAAAAAGAGGGCTTATTCTCAGCGGCTGCGGCCTGCTCATCACCCTGGCAACCGCAGCTATCATGCCGGATTCCCTGGTTATCATGGGGATCTTAAGCTTTTTCGGCCTTGCCACGCTCATTACCGCCGTCCTGCAGCCCGTCCTGCGTCGGATTCCGGCTTTCCCGGGGCTTGCGGCAAGCTTTCTTCTTTTTCTGCTCACCCGTGAAATTTCCTCCGGCTATCTTGGTTTTGAGGGGCTGCGGCTGGCTGCGCTCCCCCGCTTTTTGTACCAGGGGCGGCTGATGATGGTTCTCGGTTTTCCTTACGATGGCTTTTATTCCACGGATTATTTTCCCCTGTTCCCCTGGATCTTCCTGTTCTTCACCGGATATTTTATCTGGAAGCTTCTGACGGCGGTAAACGGTGCTTTCACCGCCATGCTGTCCAGGCCGAAATGCAGGCCGCTGGAGCTTCTCGGGAAATATACGCTGCCGGTTTATATGCTGCACCAGCCGGTATTGATGGCGGTCTTTTCCGTGATCGACTGGATCGGGGTCATTTAGCGGCGGAAGGGGACGTATGGAAAATATATACGGCCTCTCCGTTATCCTCCATCCGGCCTACTACCGCAGGCTGCGTTTCCCCGATCCTGGCTGCCAGCAAATCAGGCCCCTGGCGCAGAATGCAGCCTTTTTTCTCCGCTTCCTGTCCCGGATGTGTTTTATGAAAGCATCTGTCTTCCAGGTATACAGGGCAGAAGGCTTCCCAAAGATATACCGCCGGTTCTTTCCCGATTGGCAGGTACAGCATATTTGCTTCTATTCTTACGGGAAGCGGAGTTCCTCCCTCATCATACAGGGTGGACGGCCCGGCCCAGTCCGGGATACGGACGGCTATTTCCACCGGGTGTTCCGTTCCTGTATTTTCTGCCGTTCCTGTATTTTCTGCCTTCCCCATAATCCGCCATCTCTTCAGACCGCCGGATGTCCCGATCTCTTCCACGCTGACAAACACCTCTTCATTCTGCGCTTCAAAATCAAACAAAAAAGGAATGAAATAAGAGCCGTCCTTCTTTTTTTGTTTCATTACCACATACTTTTTCAGGTTCTGTAATGCCATCGCTCCGTGGAAGTCGCAGCACCACAGCGCCTCTTCTTCATATTTCCCATAGCCTGCCACTCCGTACTCATCATAGAGTACCCGTCTATGGCCGAATCCGCCCGTTTCACACTGATTGATCCGAAACTGGTTATAAAGCACACGTTCTGCCATATCCAGATATTTCACCTCACCTGTCAATTCATAACATAATAAATTGACCCTGATCCAATCTGCCTGGGAACAACCTTCATCCCGGTGAAATCCAGGCACTCCTTTTTCCAGCAGCCCGCCGCTTGGCGTTACGTATCCGCCTTCCACCAGATCCGTCCAGTTTTTCTCCGCCATGGAAAGCCATCGCTTTTCACCGCTTTCTTTGTAAATCAGCAAAAGGCTGTAAACGCAGCAGAGATATCCGTGCGTATGTTCAAAGGGCAGCCGGTCAAACCCGTATTTCTCTCTGAAATCCGCCATATTTCTTGCCTGACCCAGGTATTTATCTTCCCCCGTGACTTCATAAAGCCTTACCAGCCCCTCCATACCCGGAAAATAACAGGTGGCATACCCCGCGGCATAGGTGCCCGTGGCATGGTATTCCTCCACCCGGAGGGGTGATGCAAGCTCTTCTCTGGTATTGATATAAAAATCCCCCAGCTTTTTGGCACAGGCAAGCATTTGTTCATCCTGAAAGGCCAGATAGGCTTCTATCAGGCCGGGAAACATTCTGCTGCTCCCCCACAGAATCGGCATCATCCGGGGAACCGGAGGCTGTGTACCGTCCGGCATAGGCTGTTCATAATCAATAGGCCCGCTCCAGTCAACCGGAATACCGAAATGCCCCGCATCCCTCTGGTTTTCCGGAATCTTTTCCAACATAAAGGAAAGAGCCGGATGGTAATCCTTACTCCCGTTTCCTGCAAGCGACATGATCTCCAGAAACCGTCCGGATATATCCCCGCTGTAATTCGTGAACCAGCGCTTTTGATTAAAATCAAGATCCGCTATCAGAAACAATTCATTGAATTCCGGTCCCCGGAGCCTGCTCAAAACCCTCTGCTCCATTTCCCCTATTCTGCCCTTCAGTCTGGTCCTGCCCGCATCTTCCCTGTCCGCAGAACCAAATAATACCTTATATTTTTTCATAATTATCCCCTTGCTTCCCAACGGTAACCACATCAGCCGGTGAGGCCGAAAACCTGTGGTTTTCAGCCCCTTCCTTTTTATTAATCTGTTTATCCGTTCCTTTGCCTGTTTTACTGAAATTGTTTTTCCATTTCCTTCGCTTTTGCAAACTGCTCCTGCACCTGGGTCAGTGCTTTTTCATATCCCATTGCCAGTATATCGGTGATCATTTTCTGTTTTTGTGTTTCAAAGGCCGCCTCATCCTCGCAGGTTATGATTTTGGCAATATTGGCCTGGAAATATTCATCCGCCTTAGAGAAAATCTTAACCGCTTCATCCGATACAGGCTCCATCAGCTTTCCGGTTATCCGATTGGTATCCAGCGCTTTCATCTTCCCGTCCTCTACCAGCTGTACATAGGCTTCTCCGGGATATTGTGCCTTACCTGCGCTATAGTAATCTGAAAAATCTTTATCTGCAGCCGATACGCTAAGCATGGTATATTCCTTTGCGTTCGTCAAATCATAGGGATATCCGTCCGCCGCGGGATTGATAGCCTGGGTAGAACACATCCAGGCATATTTGCCGATTCCCTGGGGGCTTGTTTTTTCCGCATAATCCTTTTCTTTTGTATTGTTGCTAATAAAGTTGTCAAGACGCTTTCCTGTCAGTTCCGGTTTCCCGTCCACAACATCCCAGTCTTCCCCCTGTATCCCTGTGCGTACCAATCTGGATCCTTCATCGGAGTTCAGGTATTCCAGCAGTTCCATGGCTTTTTCCGGATATTTACAGTTGGCGCTGATGCAGATAGCATTCGTGGTGGTATAGCCCAGTCTGCTTTCCAGCGGATAGATACCTGCAATATAAGGGAACGCTCCGGGCAGTACATACATTCCTGCATTTTCGCCGCATATTGCCAGATCCGGCGTATCCCAGTTCGCGGCGGCTACCAGTACCTCACCATTAGCGACCTTGGAATGGTACTGCGCATTTTTCATGGTAAAGGCTTCGGGATCCATGATTCCCATACGGTAGGCTTTGTTAAAAAATGCCAGGCTCTTCCAGAAAATACCGTCCTCCTTAGTAAACATATCCTCCAGTTCACCGGTTACATGGCTGAACAGCTGGTTGTTATCCAGGTTTTCATAACCGAAGCTGAACGGATAGGAAATTTTATAAGGCCAAAGGCCCCAGTCCGTCCATCCCGACAAGGCGTAAACCTTCTTTCCGTCCTCCGTTTCCGGATGGGCATCCACCATCTGCTTCAGCACATTCAGATAATCATCCTCCGAAGCGATTTCCGGGCAGCCAAGCTCCTTATAGTAATCCCATCTTGTAAAGAAACTTACAAATCCGTTTTTCTTGGGATTTTCCTTATCAGTCACTTCAATGGCAACGGGAAGGACATAGGTCTGGCCGCCGCCCAGGACATCCTTTGACCATTTCAGGCCGTCCGGAAGCTTGGTTTTAATATTTTCCCCGTTATTTTCCAGCCAGGAGTCCATGGGATATAAAGCTCCGGCGTCAATCAGGCTCTTTGCCATAGTAGGCGCTTCATGAAGTTCTATAATATCCGGCAGATCCCCTCCTGCCGCCATAACCTTCAGCTTATCATTGGTTACCATGGTACATTCCAGCACGATTCCCAGTTCTTCTTTGATTTTACGTCCGATAGCATCATCGATGGAAATGCAGTCATTTCCCACCTCTCCCATAACCGTGAGAGTAATAACTTCCTCCCCGTCATCCGCTTCTTCTCCGGCTTTGGCACTCTCTGCCTGCGCAGCCGTCCCGGCACCGCCGGTTTCCGTTTCCTTCGAACAGGCGCCCAGGCCTGCCAGCATTGCCGTACACACAAGAACTGCCGTTGTTTTCTTCCATAATTTTGTTTTTCTCATTATTGCTCTTACCTCCCAATCCCATTCTCTGGTTCTTTTATACCTGAAGGGTTTCATCCCTTAACAGCCCCCAGCATTACTCCTTTTACAAAATACTTCTGTAAAAAAGGATAGACCAGCATCACCGGCAGAACCGCCACCACCGTGGTAGCCATCCGCAGGCTTTCCGCCGACACGGTTACCGTTCCCGGGGACATAATCGCCCCGTTTTTCATACTGTCCGCAATCCTCTGCGCGTCATTAATGCAATTGTACAATATCAGCTGCACCGTCTGCAGCTTTGGATTCGTCACCAGCAGATAGTTATCCTGCCAGGAATTCCATGCCCCCACAGCCGCATAAACCGCAACCGTCGCTATAATCGGTTTACTGAGAGGCATGATGATACTCGCATAGGTCCTCAGGAAACCGGCTCCGTCCATTTCCGCCGATTCCTCCAGGGAAGGCGGTATCTGCTCGATAAATGTCTTAATCAGAATCACATAGAAGGCGTTGATTATTCCCGGAATGATATAGAGAAAATAGGTATCCTTCAGGTGATAGGCCTTCATGGTTATGTAGTAAGGTATCAGACCGGCCCCGATATACATCGTAATCACCACAAACCGGTATACAAATTTTCTTCCTATCATATCCCTTTTGGTGACCAGGTACGCAAACAGGGAGGAGCCAAGAATACAAAGCCCTGTATTGATAATGGTCCTGGATGCCGATATCAGGAAGGCGTGCCCGAAATCCGTCTTTTCAAATATTCTCTGATATATGGAGAAGGTAAAACCTTTCGGCAACAGATATATGCCCTTGGCAGCCAGCGTCGGATCGGACAGAGAATAAATAATCAGATAATAAAAAGGATAGACGCACAGGATGACGAACAGCGTTACCAAACAATAAATAACAATCTGCAGAATACGTTCCGAGAGAGAGACTTTAATCTTATTCTTACTCATGGCAAATTCACGCTCCTTATACGATGGATTCTCCCCTGACCTTTTTGGACAGCATATTTGCTGTAAACAAAAGCACAATACTTATCAGTGATTTCAGCATTCCCAGCGTAATCGAATAAGGATAATCGTTGATCAGGAATCCGACTTTATATACATAATAATCAAGGACCTCTATCTTATCCGCCACTACGGAATTGTAAAACATAAAATACTGGTCAAATCCGTTTGACAGGATATTGCTGACTCCCAGAAGGAACATGACCACATAGGTGGGCATAATTCCCGGTATGGTAATATGCCATATCGTTTTAAGCTTATTGGCCCCGTCCACACGCGCCGCGTCAAATAACTCACCGTCTATCCCCACAATTGCAGCGATATAAATAATTGCCGACCAGCCAAGCGTTTTCCAGATATTCAGGAACCATTGGAAGAGCCATACGTAATCCGGATTTCCCATAATCCCCGCGCCCGCTATATCGATTCCAAATTTCTTCAGTACCATATTGACAAACCCATTCATGGAGAAAAAAGAAAAGGCAATCCCATACACAATGATCCAGCTGATGAAATTAGGAAGCGTTGTGGCTGTCTGGACAAACTTCTTAAAATATTTTCCCTTCAACTCATTGATCATGATGGCGAACAACACGGGAAACGGTGTTGCCAGAAGCGTGAGCGCGCTCATTACAAGCGTGTTGCGCAGGACCCGGAGCACCTCCGAATGTTCGGCAAATAATTTTCTGAAATTATCCAGACCGATAAACGTAAGATTGCCGAAATCCAGGAACTGCTGGCCCATTTTGTAATCAAACACGGTGTAAATCCAACCGATGAGCGGCACGTAATTCATAGCGAATACATACAGCAGAAATGGTACTGCAATCAGCAGATATTTATACCCCCTTACTTTTTTCCTCCCCAGCCGTTCCACCAGGGTTTTCCGTATCTTTATATCCGGCATGTGGTAACCCCCTTTCGATAAAACAAGAATAATAAAAACCGGAGGAATGCTCAATAAACATTCTTCCGATTTTTACAAAAATCATATCAGATTTCCGGTGCCCCGGCGGTGTTCTGGTAAAATCTGTGGATTTATACAAAAATATTACGGCTTATCGAAAGCAAGCCGCATGGTTACGCAAAAGCCCCTCTCCTTTATACTGTCTATTTCAAGGCCGTAGCCAGGCCCGTACAACAGCTGGATCCTCTGATGTACATTGGAAATCCCTATATGATTGGTTTCCCGGCTTTCATTAAGGCTCTCATGGAGGCTTTCTCTTAATTGTACCAGTTTTGTTTCTTCCAGCCCCTCACCGTTATCCGAAATACGCAGAAGGAGATCCCCTTCTTCCCGCCAGCCGGAGATGGTTATTACCGTAATTTCCTCCTTTTCCGAAACCCCATATAGAAAAGCATTCTCCGCAATCGGCTGAAGGACAAACTTGGGGATTTCAGCTCCATACAACTCTTCCTTTATGTCAATTTGCAAAGCAACCTTCTCCCCGTACCGGTAATTCATGATTTTCCCAAAGCTTATTATATAATTTTTTTCGTTTTCCAGGCTCCAGAAGGTACGGTTATCCCTGTACAGTGGCTGGAGCAAATCTCCCAGGGCGCTGGTACAGTCCACGATGCTGTCCTCACCCTTCATAATTGCCATCCACTTTATCGTATTTAAGGTATTGTATAAAAAATGGGGATTCATCTGGGATTTCAGCATTTTAATCTCCATCTCCCGTTTGTTTTCCTCCATCCTTGTGTTTTCTTCCACAAGCTGCCTGATCTTCTGTGACATCTGATTAAACTGGCTGACCAGCAGACCTATCTCATCCCTGCCCTTGGTCTTCTGCACAAGAGTAATTCCCAGCATCCCGTTTTCCATACATTTCATGGCCTCCACAGTATCCGAAAGGGGGCGGGTAATATACCGTACCCAGAATACTGTAAAAAATATGGATAAGGCCGCCACTGCAATTACCGCAATGCGGAAAACAATCTGGATATCCTTGATATCTTTCAGGATAACGGAAAGCGGTGTTTCATTCACCATTGTCCAGCCGTTCAGATGAAGGGGGTAGCAGAGAATCTGCTGGTTTCCTTCTTCAAAGGTATAAGGCCCTTCACTTTTGCTGCGGATATATTGTTTATCCTTCTCTTTCCCAATGACGGCCTTGTCCAAATGGGAAACCGTTTTTCCCCTTTCATCAATGATGTATGTCGTGCTCAGCTGGATGTTTTCCTTATCTGGGGAATTATAAATATCAGTGAAATAATCCAGATTAATGTTAATCACCAGCCAGGCGGTATGGGACCCCCAGTAAACCGGGCGGCAGGCGGTGATGTAATTGATTTTTTTCCGCCCTTCATTCTGCAGGGCCTTAATTTTGAAATCACCGTTTGTATAGCCGCCGTACCATTTCACTCCGTTCCCTGCACCATAGCCGTTGTCCGCAATCTGCTCCTCATAGAATCTTCCCCTGGAATCCCTGCTGTTCATCAGAATATTCTGTTCCTTATCCGCGATCAGAGTCAGGTCCTCGGAATTATAGAAACAAATGGATTCCACATAGGTATATTCTGTAAAAACCTTTTCCATCTCCCGGAACAGATCCGCCTTTAAAATTACTTCCCGGCTGTTCTCCTCCCCCACGCCGAATACCAAATCCGTAAGGGCCGTTTCACTGATGAGCCTTCTTGAAATCAACTCCACTTCCTTGCCAAGCATATCAATGTTGTGCTCCAGCTGGCTGAAATTCTGTATTTTTTCCGAGTCTGTCTTTTCTTTCAGGGAATCCCTCACACTGGCGTAGATATAGAGAAAGCTGCCCGAGATAATCACCAGGAAGCTGACGGAAAGCGCCAGGATCATTTTGGTAAATACACTTCGGTAAACCGGTATTTTCATATTTTTGTCCTTTTCCGGAAAGAGCTTGGAAGCCTGCCTGTAATCTTTTTAAAAGTCTTGCTGAAATAGCTGTCATCCGCAAAACCTGTGATCTCCGCCACCTCATGCGTTTTTAAATCCGTTTCCAGCAGAAGCTCCTTCGCCTTTATCACCCGTTTTTCCGTAATATAATCCACAAAGCTGATATGCAGCTCCTTTTTAAACAGGCTGCTCAGATAATTGGGACTCAGCCCGATGTGGCCGGCCACCTGGTTCAATGTCAGTTTTCCGCTTAAATGCTCCTCTATGTACCGGACCGCTTCGTAAATCTCCACGCTCAGTTCATTCCGTCGTTCGAAACCTTCCCGGCAGCAAGTCACAACCGTCTGCACCGCGTCAGGGAAGGTAGTGCTCTCCCGGATCTGCCCTGCTGCCTTTTGCAGCATTTCTTCGCTGAAATCCTGCTGCTTTTCCTTACACCGGTACAGGAAATGAAGCAGCGCATCATCCGCATTTTCTTTCGTTAATTCTTCCTCCGAGGCATAAGAAGTGAGCTGCTTCATAAGTCCGTCCAGCTGCGCACCGCAAAAGGGAGTGAAAGGGAGGAACTGCCTGCCGGCTTCCCGGACTGCCTGCAGCTCCAGCCCTTCGGAGGCATCCCGCATGCCATAGGGAAACAGGATGCCTTTTTCCAGGTATGCATGTTTCATAGCCCTGCAGCATTCCTGGTACATTTCGGGAAGCCTGTCCCAGGATCCATAGACTCTGCTGATCCCCCAGATCACATGGGAATCCAGATAACCGGAAAGGATGCGGGACACCTCCTGCAGCACATATTTTAATTCCTGGCATTTCTCTCCCGCAGTATTATCCACGTTAATCAGGAGGAGATAGCAGTCCTCCTTCTCCTGAATAATTTCTCCTTCCCCGTATCTCTTTATGATTTCTCCTGCCATATTCATGATCAAAAACCGGATCAGCATTCCCTGTGCATCTGATATCTTAGTTTGTACTTTCTCATATTTTCCCAGCATCATCCGGCACATGACAATATCCTTTTCACGGACACCCAAATGCAGGCCGCCAATACGTGCCCGGAAAATATCAATAGGTATCTGATGGTAAAAGATATATTGTTTAAAGATATCCTCCTTCTGGCCTGTTCTTTCACCGGCCGCACTTCCCGATCCGCCCCTGCTTTCGTCCAATTCCCTTTTCAGCTTTTCCATAGCCGTCTCAATTTCGGCAGGCTTCATTTTCAGCTTGGATATATAATCGGACACTCCCATCCGCATGGCTTCCTGCAGATACACAAATTCCTCATAACAGGTTAATATGACGATTTTTGTTTTCTCATCCGTTTCCCGGATTCTGGCAATCATTTCAAGTCCGTCCATCACCGGCATCTTAATATCTGTCAAAATAATATCCGGTCTGTCTTTCTCATAAATTTCCAGCGCAGCTCTCCCGTTGGCAGCATCACCGATGATCTCCATCCCCAGTTTTCCCCAGCTAATAACACTTTTAAGGCCGCCTCTGACAAGAACCTCATCCTCCACGATCAACACTTTATATTTATCACCCAAAGCTCACCCCTCCGTCCTGCAGCGATTCCCCTAAACCGCTGCTTTTAATTACTGGATAGTGTAACACAGAAAACATCCGCAAACAATTGCTTGACAGAAACTCCTTTAGACAGCAGAATATATATTACTATTTTAAGGAGGGGGAACAGATGGAAACAATTACCTTTACACGGGAGATACCTGTCACAAAACAGGTGGACGTCTTTATTGCCGGAGGAGGGCCTGCGGGTATTGCCGCAGCCGTAACGGCTTCCAGGATGGGAGCGCGGGTCTTTCTTGCTGAAAAAGGACAGTGTCTTGGAGGGGCGGCAACGCTTGCAGGGGTTCCTGCCTTCATGCGTTTTTCCGACGGTGTACATTTTCTGGCGGGTGGTATCGGACGGGAGGTTTTCGATGCGATGTATGGCCCGGATACGGACGATACTGCTGTGGAATATCCTGTTTATACGGAAAAACTGAAACTGTTTTATGACAGACTTGTCTCGGAAAGCGGCTGCGAATTGTTATTCGATACACAGTTTATGGATGTCCAGGCCGACAGAGGGAGGATTCACTGCGTCATTCTTAAAGGACATGAAAACCTCTTTGCTGTCAAAGCGCACACCTATATAGACTGCACAGGAGACGGTACTCTGGCTGTAAAAGCAGGCGCCAGGTGGGAAAAGGGAGACAGTCAGGGACGTATGATGCCGGCTACCCTATGCACACTCTGGAATGGGATTGACTGGAACCGCGCCATCGCCGAATTGGGAAAGGATCCGGATGCCAGAATGCTGGATCAGGCTTTTCGTGACGGGGTATTTACCCTTCCCGATCCGTCCCTGCCCGGGATGTGGAAGCTTCGAGGCAGTTTGGGCGGGGGGAATATCGGACATGTATTCGGCATAGACGGTACGGACGAAGAACAGCTTACCAAAGGAATCCTGGATGCCCGCAGGAGAATGACGGAATACGTTACTTATTACACCCATTATCTGGAAGGCTATGAAAAAGCGGACGCCATTTCCTCCGCCTCCGTATTAGGGATCCGGGAGACAAGGCGTATTCTCGGCGAATATGTCCTCTCGGTTGCCGATTACGAAAAACATGCCGTCTTTTCCGACGAAATAGGGCGCTACTGCTATCCCATTGATTTACATGCCGTCACACCGTTTGCTGCAAAGACCGCATTCGATGAAGCGTATCAAAAAGGGTATGGAAAAGGAAACAGCTATGGAATACCCTATCGCTGCCTGCTGCCCCAAAATACCGACAATCTGCTTGTTGCCGGCAGATGTATCAGCACCACCCGGGAAATGAACGGTTCCACACGGGTCATGCCCTGCTGTTTTATTACCGGAATGGCCGCCGGCGCGGCAGGGGCACTGGCCGGAAAGGGATCCCTGCGGAAGCTTCCTGCGGATACGCTGCGTAATGCCCTCCGGGAGCAGGGGGCCTACCTGCCGTAACAAGTAACATACTTTTTGGTGTAGGTATCCTAAGTTCGAAGCCCCGTTGCTTGCAGCGGGGTTTTTGCCTGTACCATCGGCAAGGGTAGCCGGCCCTGCTGTCTCCTCATACAGATTATGTTCATTTGGCCAAGAGACTCTTCTTCCGTAAAATTTCACCATCTATATTCCTTTTTATTCCATTCACTATAAGCATAACAATGGAGCTTTCCCTGTCCATTCACATAGAAATGAAAATCTGTTATGCCTGTTTTTATCATTTCGGGCAGTGTTGAAACACAGTCAGAAATAGTTGGATAACCATTTCCTGATTTACCGTTTCCAATTTGCCCACAGCTGTTATCTCCCCACAAATATAATACTCCATCCCGTGTAATCGCCGCAGAATTATAGCTGCTAACAGCTATTGAAACAACATTATCCATAACATGGACAGGTGTATTGGAATAGGAATCAGGAGAGGAAAAGTTGTTTACCCATTCTTTTTTATTGCCTAACTGACCATTCATATTATCCCCAATTGCCCATACGCTTCCATCTTCCTTTAAAACGATTATATGTGCTTGCCCAAGAGCTGCAAAACTTACATTTTCCAGAATTTTTACCGGTTCTGGGATAGAATTATATGCATAACGGCTATTATCATTAAATCTGATATCCTGTCCAAGCTGCCCTCTATGGTTCAGGCCAACGCCAAAAAGTTCATTATCTTCTGTAATATATATGAGAGTTTCACCGTTAAAGTCAATATGCTTTACATGCTCTGCTATTATCAATGGTTCATATTCTTTTGATAAGTCATCAACTTCTCCCGTACCAAGCTGTCCAAGATTATTGACCCCGGAACCATATAGTATGCCATCTTTTATTTCATACTTGTTCATTACCCTATCTATTTCTGTAACAAATACATTAGGAGATACGTTTATATCTTCTTCCCGGGTTTCTTTTTTGTCAGGTTCTCCCATGCATGAAATAAAAAAAAGGGAACTTAATAAAAGGAAAAATAACAGCCAATATTTACGCATTAAAATCCTCCCTTACGCAAATAAGATTTCTCAATTTTTCACAGCACCCCTTAGCGGGCGTTCATATTACAAATAATCAGCCACCCCTAATTCAAATCTTCACTCTTCCACAGAACTTATTTGCATAAAACTCTGCAAAGCTTCTTATAAAATGAAATCCCATACTTAATGAAGTGACGGTATCCTTCCAATCTCAGCTTTGCATCGTATTGCTTCTCTTCCATCTGTTCCAGCGCCGCTTTTGCTTTCTCTTCTAATTGAGCATAGGTTTCTGCCACCTTAATCTCAATAATAATAGCAATTCCCTCATAAGGCGCGGACAGCAGCAGGAGATCGCTTCTTCCAAGGCCGCTCTCCCGGTTTGATTTGATAGTATAACCTTCCATCATTTTCAGAAGCCCGCCCAGAAATCCATGATAATAAACTTCTGTTATTCAACAGTTCTTTCACGAATCCGGTTTTATCCACGTAATAATAGTTGTTCTCTATAAGTTCCTTAAAGTCTTCAATCCCAATTGGCAACGGACAATTCATGTAATTACCTCTCTATCCCCACTACCGGACAGACTCAAATATCTGCCTGAATTTTTATCTGGTTTTCCATCTTTATTGATAGATTCTTCTTAGAAACGCAAACTTCGGAGGGCCATTTGGCACCTGCGAAGTTTGCGTTAGAAATCCTAATTTATTATACCTTTTCTAATATCATTTAGCAATCTGCTATATAAAATAGGGTGTAGATAAAAAAGCGGTTTTTGGAATATTCCAGGAAACAGTTCAGACAAGTTTGAACCGTTTCCGTTCCAGAAACCGCTTTTTAACATATTTTCTAATTTTTACCCATGGGATTCTCTGCCGTTTCCTGCTCCAGCAGCTGCGTCTGTGTACAGCGCACGCTTCCGTACTCCGCAAAAACACCTACCGTTCCTGTCCCGATTTCATAACATCTGCTGGTCAGTGCCACATCGTCCACATATACCAGCATGATATTCCCGCTGACCACCAGCGTTATTTCCGCTTTGTTTTTATGGAAGGTGACGGGCCTCTCATCCTGATAGGACTGATCGCCGTCCACACGGTTATAGCGGTCCATCAGGATTTTTCCATGGCGGACCTCCAGACGGAGCTGGCACCATTTTTCCAGCGCGGCGTCCGCATGGATCATCAGGCCCACCGCTTCCGTTCCTTCTTTCCAGGAAATGGTTGTACGAAAAAGGCAGGTCTCCTCCAGGCTGCCTAACGCGGCCCAGCCGAAGCCGTCAGGCACATCACCGGTAATTCCTTCCGGATCCTCCCTGAAGCTTCCCTGCATCGGCACTGTTTCTATAGGCAGAGCCTTGCCGAAAGACTTCCGGATGGTTTCCGGCAGCCGGACTCCCAGCCGGCCGTCTTTCCGGGGTACAAGCTCGTGTACCAGCAGATTGCCTCCCCAAAGATGCCTTCCGCTGTCCCGGCAGTCCTCCCGGATGGATTCCCAGCCGACCATATAACGTTTGTTTCCGTCTGTTACGGACTTCGCCGCATAGAATTCCCGGCCGTCGAACATATCGTCCTGTTCCGGTACCTCCCAGGGGCCGTCAAAGCTGTCCGCCACACGGTATCTGGTCTCCCACCAGCGGGAGTAATTGGAAAAGGTCAAATACCATTTATCCCCCATGCGGAAGCAGTCATGGCATTCGTGGGTAATAAAAGTACGGGGTGCATAAAGCGTCTTGTAATGCTCCCAGTTTCTTACATCCTCCGATACATAAACGGCGGTACAGCCGGTCCGCAGACAGGCGCCCTCTTTCTGGGTTGCCGTAATCAGCATACAGAATTTCCCCAGCTCTTCATTCCAGATCACATGGGGATCTCTCCAGTGCAGGTTTCCGTAATATCTGGTGTCGGGCCGGAAATAAAAGTCCGTATCCTTTTCCCAATGTTTTAAATCCCTGCTTGTGGCCCGCATGACCACCTGCTCGTTTTTGCCGTCCACATCCTGGTTGCCTTCGCAGAAGCCGGTATAATGGAAGAGGAACAGGCCGTCATGGGCAAATATACTTCCTGTTCCGATGTGCCAGTCCTGGTCATCGGGCGATCCATTCCGCAGAACCAGAAAGGGCTGTCCAAAGCTTACAAAATCCGTTGTTTCCACCGCATAGACACAGTATTTATACAAGTAAAACAGATAGTAGGTCCCCTGCCAGTAAAAGGGCATGAAGTCTCCGCACATCTCGCCATGGGGCATTCCCGGATATTGCTTTTCCGGCGTGTAAAATATATTGTAATTTCCTTTCATATCGCAAGCCTTCCCGGATGATAATCCTTTTTTTATCCGGGCGGGGTGTCGTATAAAAACCAGCCGCCCGATTTTTTGCAGCCGCCCACTCTGCACAGAGCTGCTGCGTTTTTTTCTTACTGTTGCATTCCTGACAGGTCTGAGCCATCACTGCCTACTGCAGATCGCCGAAGGTGGTATGATACCAGTCATTTACTTCCGTTGTAATCTGATCGCCGCCCAGCTCCTTCCAGCTCTTTACAAAATCATCAAAGGTATCCGGCTCCTGTGTCCCCATAATAATGTTGACATAGGTTTCCGCCTGCATTTTATCCATGGAGGAAAGGTTGGTGCTCATGGTAGGGGTGGGAGCGCCGAAGAATACGGACTGCACCAGCTTGTCATTTGCCTTGTAATCATTGATGATAGTGTTCCAGCTGCCTTGTGGCCCGATGAATTTATAGTAATTCCATCCCAGGGAATCCGTACCTTTATTACTGCCGTTGTCCAGGAAATTTTTGATTACGTTGTAATATCTGGCAGCTTCCGGATGGATATCCTCCACCTTGCTTTCACCGTTCAGGGTATCTTTGATTTCTTTATAATAGGTGTTGCATTTCTGAATAGCGGGATCCATAGCAAAAGCAGCATATTCCGCGAAGTTAATTCCGGTGGAAGGATCCACGCCAAAGGTATTCAGCGTTTCTTCCGTGGCATCCAGGGAATTGATCTTATCCTGGAATACGTTCGCAATTTTTACCAGGGCTTCCGGATTCTCACATTTGGCATTTGCCGCATAGTAACGGGAAATCCTGACATAAGTGATAGGTTTTGCCGGTTCATCCGTGGCGGATACGATGGGATAACACTGCCAGTCCGCTTCCGGATCATTTTCAATATTACTCTTGCAGGCGCCCCAGGGCATTCCTTCCAGGCCGTAGAACATACCCACCTTTCCTGCTGCGATATCCTCCCCCAGCTTTACGGTATCCTTAACGCCGAATTCCGGATCGATCAGGCCGTCCTCATACATCTGATTCAGCTGTGCAAGCGCATCCTTCATTCCCGGATGGATGCCGGAATAGGAAATCTGGCCGTTTTCATCCTTCACCCAGGCCTTGGCATATGCGCCGTAGGCTGCAAAAAAGCCTTCATAGCCTCCGGGGCTGGCTCCGTCATCCTTCACAATATCCTTCTGGAAACCGATTCCCCAGGTATCATCCTGTCCGTTTCCGTCCGGATCGTCATAACGGAATGCCCGGGCTACCTCCAGAAGTTCGTCCATCGTGGACGGCGCCTTAAGCCCCAGATTTTCCAGCCAGTCGGTACGGATCCATAAAAGATCGCAGGTACCGTCCGCTGCGGACAGCTGGGGAAGGCCGTACAGCTTACCGTCCACCTTGGCGGATGCCAGCTGGACCCCGCCGTCTGCCTCAATCGTTTCCTTCAGAAGGTCGGAGGCATAGGTATCATAGGCATCCGTTATATCCGCAAGCATCCCTGCATTCGCCAGCTCGGAGAACTCCTCCGGAGGCAGATCCATCAGATCGGGAAGATCATTGGAGGCAATAGCCATAGTAAGCTTCTGGGTATAATCATCTCCTGCTGCCGCAATGGTATATTTCAGAGTAATGCCCAGCTCGTCCTGATAGCATATGGTATACACGTTATTGTTGATATCATCGCTTCCCACGTATTTTTCCGTACCGTTGAGCTTGTGCATATAGGTCAGCTCCACATTTTTGCCTGCATCGGCCTGCGTGCCTTCCTGCGTACTTCCGGCGCCCGCAGTGCCGGAAGAGGTTCCCGTATCCCCGCCACCTCCGCAGGCCGCCAGGGATACCGTCATTGCCGCTGTCAGAAACAGCGCTGTTATTTTTTTGATTTTCATAAACGTAAAACCCTCCTTATTTATTTATTCCTTCACACTTCCCATCACCACTCCCGCCACGAAATATTTCTGCAGGAACGGATATACCAGAAGAATGGGAACCGTACACAATAAAATCAAAGCCCCCTTGATCCCCCTTCCGGTCACTTCCATCAGATGGGGATTGCGCATCAGCTGCTCCGAGGTAATCTTGGTAACATCAAATTTCAAAACCACGGACTGCAGGTAGGTCATCAGCGGATATTTTTCCGGCAGATTCATATAAATCAGGCCGTCAAACCAGGCATTCCAATGGTTAACAATCACAAACAGGGATACCGTCGCCAGGGAAGGCTTGGAGAGAGGCAGGTAAATTTTCCACATGGTTACAAACCAGTTTGCCCCGTCCACCAGAGCCGCCTCTTCAATGGCTTTGGGAAGCCCTCTGAAAAAATTCATCATGATGAGCACACAGAACATGGGCAGCGCTTCCGGCAGAATCAATGCCAGGAACGAATTGATCAGGTGCATCCTGCTCACCACAAGGTAGGTGGGGATGAGGCCGCCGTTAAACACCATTGTCACCAGGAAAAACCAGGTATAGTATTTCCTGCACCTGAAAATTCTGGGATCATCCTTAGACAGCGGATAAGCCACCAGGATAATCAGAACCAGGTTGATGATCCAACCCAGCAGCACTCTCGCAATGGTAATTCCGAAAGACTGGAAATACTGTTTGTTGGAAAGTATGTACTCGTATGCCGCGGTATTAAAACCTTTGGGCCAGAAGGAGACTGTATTGGCATCCACCATGGATCGTGCGCTGAAGGATATGGCAAACAGGTTGATTAACGGCAGCAGACAGGTAAGGCTCAAAAAGCCCAGCAGGACATAGTTGCTTATCATGAACAATTTTCTGGATGGCGATTCTTTTATTTTCATTCTTATCCCCCCTGCATATCGCAGGCTAGCCTGCGATACCGCATTAATGAATAGTTTGAAAGGAACTTTCAAACTTTCTTCCTCTTTCTCATCAAATGACTGTTCGTGAGGCCTCACGAACGGCCATAGCCTCAGAAAACTTTGTAGCCGGCAAGCTTATCGGCAAGTTTATATCCCGCGATGATAAGCACAAAGGATATGGCGGATTTGAAAAGCCCCACGGCAGTAGCCAAATCGAACTTCGCTTCAATGACACCGATACGGTACACATAGGTATCAATGATATCCCCTGTGGAATATACCTGGGGGCTGTACAGGTTGAATACCTGTTCAAAGCCTGCCTGCAGGACATTTCCCACACTGAGTACCATCATGAGGAGAATCATGGGAAGAATACTGGGAATCGTCACATACAGCACCTGCTTAAACCGCCCTGCGCCGTCCATCCGCGCCGCCTCATAATAGGTGGGGTCGATACCCGTAATCGCCGCCAGATAAACGATGGTTCCCCAGCCCAGCTCCTTCCAGATGTCGGTTACCGCCATGGTATAAGGGAAAACGGCGGAATCCCCGAGGAAAAATACCGGTTTCAGCCCAACAGCCGACAGCAGCTGGTTCACAATCCCGCCCGACGGGGAAAGAATGTCTATAAAAATGCCTGCCAACGCCGCCCAGGATATGAAATGGGGCAGGTAAAGCACCGTCTGCACGGTTTTCTTAAAATGCCTTGCCCGGATTTCATTCAGCAGCAAAGCTACCAGCACCGGGAAAATCAGGTTACCCACCAGCTTCATTACCGCGATAAACAGGGTATTCCAGATAACGCTCCCGAAGCCCGGCAGGGAAAAGAGGTATTGGTAATTATCCAGGCCCACCCATTTCTGCCGGAAAAGCCCTTTCAGCGGGGTATAGTCTTCAAAGGCCATGGAGATTCCCGCAAAAGGAATGTATTTAAAAATAAGGGTAACTATCACTGCAGGCAGCAGCATGAGGTGGAACGGCATTTCCTTCCGGAACCAGCCCTTTCTTTTCTTTACGGCAACAGCTCTCATATCATCCCTTCCTTTCTGTATTTCCAATATAACAGGGGATAAATAAGAAAAATATAAAACGATTTATACTTTTATAACAAAAAAAATAGGGTTTTTAAAAAGCCCACCGATCCCCTCCGGGCCGCCGCACAAAAGGGAAGAAAAACATAACGCCGTACAGAAACAGCGGCATTCTGTACGGCGCTTTCAGCTTATTTGGTTTCTCCTTCAGCCCATGTCCCGGCATTCCTGAGGCGTCATTCCGAAGTGGGCTTTAAATATTTTAATAAAATACGCGGTATTCTGATAGCCGCATTTTTCTGCAACTTCATAAATCTTCATCCGTGAATTCCGGATCAGGCGCTTTGCCATATCCATGCGGCAGGTTTCTATATATTCCCGGATGCTCGTCCCTTCAAACTGCTTGAAAATCCGGGAAAGGTAAACCGGGTTAAAGCCGATTGCCTGGCCGATGACCGTAAGGGACAGATCCTCCCCCAGATGGGAGAGGCAGTAGGATTTGGTCCGTTCGGTAATGCTCATCATGGTACTCTGCTGGGTCTGTGCGCAGATTTCCCGGATAGCCTGGGTAAGCCGTCTGATATACTGCGCCGCCTGCTCCCATGTGACAAAGGATCCCGGATCAAAAAGCTCCATGAGCTGGATGCGGGATGCGAGCAGCGGACGGATATTCTTTTGGTTAATGTAGGTGATCAGGATATTCCCCAGGGAATAATAGATTTCCAAAGCGTACATGGAATGTCGTTTGGATTTCTCCAGTATTTTCAGAATATCCTCGGCGTCCTCCGTAAAAGCCGGAAAGTTCTCCCCCAGAAGGAATTCCTGCATCACTCGCAGCTTTTCGGTAACAGGGGCCAGCATCTGCTCAAAATCCGATTCCTCTGCGTTGAAGGAATCACTGATGGAAAGCTCTCTGCTTTCCAGGATAATACTGTTTTCTTCATTGATGGCCTGACGCTGCATTTCCGTCCATAGATTCCCGTAGCCGGCACTCAGCCCGTTCCAGGGAACGCTTTCCCGGGCGATGCCGAAGTACATGAGCAGCCCGAGGCGCAGCTGTATCATATTCTGGATATCCAGCGCGGTCATAAACAACAGGGCAGGCAGCTCCTCTTCCTCCGATTCCAGCAGCCACACAAAGCTTTTTCGGTAGATTACCTTATGTATGTGGGCTATCTTGTCCCCATAGGCTTTCCGGAGCAGGGAAACCACGGTTTCCAGTATTTTCTCCCGGGTCATCCGGGACACCTTCTCGTTCAGCGTGCCGATGAGCAGCAGCATCTTCCCATGGGCCGGAAGGGGATATTCCAGATCCGCCATAAGATCTTCAAATTCCGCCTCTTTGGAAACCGATCCGTCCAGGATATGGATGAGCGCCTGCTGCTTGAAGGCGGGCGCCATATAGGATATCTTGTTCTGGGCGCTTTTAAATTCCTCCATAAACACCGTTTCGGAGTCAAGCAGATCCACCATTTTTCTCATAGCCCCAACGATTGTGGCATCTCCTTCTGTTTTCAGGATATAGTCATCCGCATCCTGCCTGATGGCAGAATAAACGTAATCAAATTCATCATAGCCGGAAAGAAAAAGGACATGGACATCCGGTTTGATTTTCCGCATTTCCTCTGCCATCTCAATTCCTGTCATCTTCGGCATTTTCACATCGCTTACCACCACATCGGGCAGCCGGAACCGGAAAAGCTCCAGCGCTTTTTTCGGATGATAGCAATTATAGATCTGAAATACCTCCGGAAACTCTTCCTCAAACAAATCCTTCAGGCCGTCGGATATAATCGGCTCATCATCCACCACAAGCAGTGTGTATTTTTTCTTCTCACTCATCCCGGTTCCCCCTTGCCCGGCAATACCTTCCGTTTACAGCTGTACATGCAGGGTTACCCGCAGCCCTCCCAGGCAGGAACGGTTCACCTCCAGCGGATTCTCTTTTTTAAAAAAGACCTGTAGCCTGGCATTGATATTCATCAGTGCCGTTATATCTTCATTCGCTTCGGCATCATGCAGCTTCCTGCGGATATACTCCAGCTGCTCTTCCTCTATTTGTCCGGAATTTTCCACATGGATCAGAAGCTCTACTCCCGCCTCCTCATAACTGACCTTAAGCCGGATCGCTTCCTCCTCCTCCATCTGGCTTACCACATATTTAAAAACATTCTCGATTAACGGCTGGATAATCAGCCTGGGGACTTCAATGTAATTATAACGCACCGGCAGCTCCGGGAAATCCACATGGATGATCCCTTTATAACGGTATCCCTGGATTATGGCATAAGAACGGGCATGGCTGATTTCATCCTCCAGGCTTTTGTTTTCCCCGGAATCCCTGTTGATATATTTAAAAAAACAGCCCAGGTTTTCACAGACGAGCAGGCTCCCCTCCTTGTCCCCGCTCTTAATCATCCGGTACAGCAGGAAATAACTGTTATACATGAAATGGGGATTGATCTGCGCCTGCAGATGTTTGAAATTGGCCTGGTTCACCAATATCTCCTGCTTCAGTTCCCTGGAAACCAGAGTATCAATACGTTCCGCCATGTAATTAAAGTTCCGGTACAGATTGGCAAATACCCTGTTTTTTTCCGTTTCCGGGATCCGGTAAGAAAGGTTTGACTTCTTGATCTGGTCAAAAGCATCCACCAGAAGTACCTCCAGGGGACGGAAAACCCTGCGGTAAAAAAGTGCGAAGGCCAGAAGTATGGTCAGGACAATAATTCCCGCGAATAAAAGGATACTGGTTATCATTTTATCCTGGATTAAATGAAGGAAGCTCTGATCCTGCAGATAATACAGCCGGAAGAAATCCCCGTCGTCATGAGAACTCATGAACAGATATTCTTCGCCGTCAAGCAGCAGCTTATCCGGATCGTCCCCCTTCTTCAGATTCCCGTAATCAATATCCCTTGTGGAAAAATAAACGGCGCTGTTATCCGGGCTTGCCATAAACAACGCGTCCTGATCCATCATTTTGGCAAACTGCATTTCCTGTAAAATCACACCGGTATTTAATTCGATCACAAAGATACCCAGCACATTCTCTTTGATCCATTTGTCGTCCAAATAGTTTTTATTCAGGATTTCAATGATATAGGCTTTGCCGTCTTTTATGGACAGCATTCCATTTTCTTTATTTTCCAGCACGAAGGCATAGGCCTCTTCTTCCACAAAATCATATCCGTCCCGGCTGATTTTCAGATTTTTCTCCGGAAGATACAGGCAGCTGGCGGAAACAAAGGAATTCAGGTTATCGATTTCCATGCACCGTTTCCGGATATCCTCCATCAGCTTGCTGCGTTCGTAGCTGTTCACATAATCATACCGGCAGTACAATTCCTGCACGATATCTTCTTTGACGGCAACGCTTGCCGTAATCTTCAGGGTTGTCAGTTCTTCATTGATATTCCTGGACAGATAATTGATCCGCTCCTGCTGCTCCTGCTCAATGATTTCGGAATAATATTGCTTTTCCCTCATATAGGTAACCAGATTAAAGCAGATGCTTATTGCCGCAAATGCCGCAAAAATAAGAAGAAGCCACTTAAACAGATATCTGACAAAATCACTTTCCCTCTTCCTCTCCATTTTCCCCACCGCTTCTTCCTCTTCCGGCCTTCTCCTCACTGCCCGTCTTTTTCAGCCGGATAATAATCCATGTAATAAGGATAATAACTGGTTTGTATATCCTTTAGTTTATCAGTATTTCCGGTGAAAGACAATTGGAGTACCGGTTTCCCGGAGGCTTTACCGTTATTTGCTTCGTTTCTATCCGGAACACAGCATAGGTTTACGCTGTCCGTTTTTCTTTTATCCATTATATTGTAGCTTTATGGGGTGGCAAAAAACATACAAATAAATTGATTTGGATAGTAAAATTGATACTTTTGGAAACAGGGGCTGCTTCCGTCTATAGAAAACGCCTGATGTATGTATGACTGCCGCAGTTTCTTTTTCGTTTGAACCTGAAACAGCCCCCGGCTGTTGGGATATCTCCCAGCCGGGGGCTGTTGCTTTGTTATGATATCGCTTTTTTAAACGTACTTTCGTGCATACATGCCAGGCTGTCCTTATTCCATCTCCTGTCTGGCCATACGCAAGCACTTCCTAATCAGGCATCTGAACATCCGCAATCACTACATTCTTCCTTTTTCTTGAGGGGATTAGGTGAATTTACCGTAAGAATTCGTGCGATTTTGGATGTCTTGTTCGTCCAGTTGTGCTTTTTGGATGAATTAAAATGGATACTGTCGCCGGGATACATGACATATTTTCTGTCTTCCAGGTACAGGGTAACCGTTCCTTCCAGAACAAAAAGGAATTCTTCCCCCTTATGCGAATACATCTCCGGGATCTCTTCCTCTTCCGCCGGAGGCAGAAGCGTATACAGACGAGGTAATAGCCCATAATCCGTATGAGGCTGCTTTAAGATATACTGATACATCTGAGCACTTGCCTGACTTGGAATCAGCTCCATACCATGCATAATAGGATCCTCCGGCTCTTCCGTCCTGTTTTCACTTTCCGTCTCTATAAACAGCTCTGACAGCGGAACCCCCAGGACATTTGCTATCGTTTCCAGGGAATCAATAGCTATGGAGGAGATTCCCCTCTCAAATTGGGACAAAAAACCCACCGACAACCCGCACGCCTCACCCAGCTGTTTGATTGTCATTTCTTTTCCAACACGTAATAACTTGACTTTTGCCCCAATTGCTGTACTCGTACTCATTCTTATTCTCCATTCGTTCCTGCCCCATTTTCCTTTACACTATCCGCTGATAATTTTTATTTTATAGAAAATAAAAAATGCTGTCAACATTTACCACTCTTTTGTCATGCTTCCCTTTTCTTATGGTTTTTTATGATTTCCTGATTTGCTCTTATCCGCCGGATTAAATGCCTGCCTTTATGCCTCCTCATCTCACAGTTATCAATCAGCGATAACTTTCCTCCAGTATTTGAATAATATCCGCTTTTGTTATCTCATATTTTTCAAAAGCAATCCCCGTATTGTCTACGGTCACGTCGGCAATGGTTTGGAAATCCGCTTCCGTAATTCCTTCGTCCGTCATAGAATACAGTTCCCTGACGCCGGTTACATCCATCAGCTGCTTTAACGCGGTGACAAACCCCTGTCCGGGATCCTTGCTGTCCCTGCGCACGCCGCAGACCTCTCCCAATTCATCAAGAAGGGCCGGACGCAGGTGCTTCACCTTTTTATAATAGCTCTCTGCAATCATAAGAAGGCTTTCCCCGTGCACTATGGCAGGGAACTGTCCCCCTATGGTCTGGGCAATGATATGGTGTGAGGTGGTGCTGCACATTGCCTGGGTATAACCCGCCAGAATATCCGCCGCATAACACATGCAGGTGCGCGCTTCCAGATTATTTCCGTCCTTTGCCGCCAGAGGCAGATTATGGGCAACCATCTTAATCCCGTCCACCGCATACAAATCCACCAGATGATTCTGGTGCTCGTTGGTAATATAACATTCAGCCAGATGGAAAAGCGCATCAAAACCCTGGTATAAGGTCAGCTTATGAGGAAGAGAACACATCAGCTCAGGATCGATAACCGACAGGGCAGGGAAAATCTGATCCATGGCAAAATCCAGCTTTTCCTTTGTCTCTTCATTGGTAATTACACAATAGGGATCCGTCTCTGTCCCTGTCCCGCAGGTTGTGGATATCGTCACTATGGGAGCCGCACAGGATACCGGCAGATTTTTTCCGGTTCCGGTTTGGGCATAATCCCATAAAATCCCCGGGTTTTTCATCATAATGGCAGTGGCCTTGGCCGTATCCACACTGCTTCCTCCTCCCAGGCCGATGACAAAATCACAGTTTTCTTTTTCAGCCAGCGCAGCCGCATCCATAACGCCTGACTGCGTGGGATTCGGCTGCACCCTGTCAAAAACAACATATTCTGTTCCGTTTTCTTTCAGCAGATCCGTCACCCGTTTCTGTATTCCCAGCTTTTCCATCAGGCCGTCCTGCGTAACACAAATAAGTGCTTTTTTCCCCGGAAGGCTTACGCTGCCAAGCTCCTTCAGGCGTCCCGCCCCAAAAATCACCCGGGCAGGGATATAAGCATCAATTGTAAACATGGCTTTTTCCTCCTATTCGATTTCGTCCGCATGCATCGCTTCCACAACATATACTTTCTGTTCCTCTGTCAGTTCCACACGCGGCCTTCTGCAATATCCGCAGTCCAGCCCTTTTCTGGCCAGCAGATATTTTAAAGTCTGGGGAACTCTGGGGAAGGTTTCCAACACATCCAGCGCAGGCAGAATCCTCCGGTAAATTTCCTTGCCCTTTTCCAGATTTTTTTCTTCATATACCGCCCGGAATAATGCCGTGCAGTCCTTCGGCGCCACATTGGCCAGCATGGATATCCAGCCGCAGACGCCTGCCGCAAAGCTTTCCAATGCAATATTATCCGCCCCGCAGAATACGGAAACATTTTCCGGCGCGTCGTCCACTACCTCGGTAACTTTATGGATGTCCCCGCTGGACTCCTTTACCACCGCCGTATACGGAAGCCCAAACAGCTCCCGGAAGGTATCCCTTTCAATGGAAATGCCGCAGCTGCCCGGATTGTTGTAAACCATAATCGGAAATTCCGTGTTCTCCATAATATAGCGGTAATTCTCCACCAGCTCCTCCTGTGTGGGATGGCAGTACGGCGGCGCCAGCACCATAGCCGCATGGCCGCCGCTCTCCTTTACCTGGAGAATCAGCTCTATCACATCATCCGCCCGTTCTCTGGTCACTCCCACAATCACACTTGTCCTGCCGCAGATATAAGGAACGATTTCCCTTACATATTCTTTATGTTCCTCCAATGTTACACTCTGGTATTCCCCGGTAGCCCCCAGGATACAGATTCCGTGGACGCCGTTTTCTATCAGATAATCCAGATGCCTTTTGGCAGCCTCCAAATCAAAGCTTCCGTCTTTATGAAAAGGTGTTACGGCTACCGCATAAACGCCTTGAAACTCTTTGTTCATTGTCTTAATCCTTTCTGTCATTCATTCCTATTTTCTTTCTGGTAAAACCGTCTGAAGGCCAGTGGCGAGATATCAACCGGTTGCTCTCTTCCTGCGATCAGGTTGGACATCAGCTTACCTGTTATAGCGGATAAGCCGATCCCGTCCCCCTCATGTCCCGCTGCGATAAAGAATCCGGGAACCGGTGTATCGGATACGATGGGAAGATGATCCGGCGTAAAAGGCCGCAGGCCGCTGTAGGCCCTGATCACCTTAATCTCCCTGATTATGGGGAAGAAACGGATGGCCCGTTCCGCCAGCGCCTGCATCACATCAATATCCGTCCGGATATCCTCTCCCGCGAACCGCCTGGAGGAGCCTATCAGGAAGTTATCTGCCGCCGTAGGCTCAAATACAAAGGCCACGCCGTTTGACTCCACTCTTTCCGAAACAGGTCTTTTATAATTTTTCGTACCAAATTTAGCAAGCATATAGCCGAACTCATGCACCTTTCTGCGCGCTACGCGGAAGGTCTGCTCCGATACCAGGATCTGTCCCTGCCTTGCGGATACCGGAACGGAAAGCCCCAGCATCGCCCCTATGACAGGTGACCATACACCGGCGCAATTCACTACATTTTTAGCACGTATTTCACCTTGTTCTGTCTGAATAATAAAAAAATTCTCTTTTTTTGTAATAGCAGTAACCGGATTATGCAGGCTCAGCTTCGCGCCGTGTTTTCTGGCGGTCAGGGCATAGCCGTAGCTTAAGCCGATAGGATAGAGGGAACCGTCACAGGCCGTTTCAATCCCTCCCGGGAGATCCTTTGCCAGGTAGGGTTCGTCCGCCTGAATATCCTTCTGATCCATCATACGCATGGGAATCCCCTGCGCGGCCATGCGGGAACAGTAATCCCTTGCGATTTCCAGTTCTTCCTGCGTTTCGCATAAATACAGACTGCCTTTTCTTCGCCATTCAATGGGATAATCCAGTTCTTTCTCAAGCTGCGGGTACATATCCTGGCTCATTTTTGCCAGCATACTGTCAAAACCCGGCATTTTATCGCATACAAGTACGTTGCCGTCCGACTTGCTGCTGGTGCCCTCCGCAATATCGCCCTTATCGATCACAATCACATCCGCCCCGTCCAAAGCGGTATAATAACTCACTGCGGCGCCGATTACTCCCGCACCGATTACCGCCGTATCATACACCCTGCTCATCCGTCCGCCCTCCTTCCTCTCCGGCCAGTTCTCCAAAGGTGATCGGCCTCACCGGAGGCCTGTTTGTTGCCGGCTCCACCTCATCCGCTCTTTTCCCCAGTTCTTCCTGAATGATTCTGGTTACCAGCTTTCCGCAGGTTCTTCCCTGGCAAAGCCCCATGCCGGCTCTGACCCTTCTTTTAATTTCCGTAACGGAGGTTCCTTCATACTCACGGACCGCCTTACGGATTTCTCCCGCCGTTATTTCCTCACAGCGGCATACCAGCATTTCCTCATCAATACTTTCGTCTCCCTCCGCTTTCCGGAAGGCGCGATCCGTATCCTCCAGATTCAGACGGCCCATCGTCCTAACCGTATCTGTATATTCTTTGGGTATCGCAATTGTCACCACCGGCGTATGGTCATTCCCCGGCGGATTCATCACACGGATTACCGTTCCCCGGCAGACAAATTCCCCGGCGCGGTTCAGGGCATTCACCTCATCCCCCTTTTCAGGCAGCGGCAGATATTCGAAGGGGAAACTCACGGTTCCCTGTGTTTCACTATAAGTTTTATCCACAATAAAAATAGCAAGTCCTGAGCATGCGGATACGCATAAGCCGCAGCCAATACATTTCTCCCGGTCAAGAACCGGTGTATTCGTAATGGGACTGCCTACCGTTATCGCATGGGCAGGACAGGCCGCTTCACACGGATTGCAGGGAATTTTCTGCACACATTCGATAACCGCCACAGGTCCTCTGGCAAACCGTTCCTCATCCGGCCAGCCTGTTGCTTTATTAATTTCTTCTATGGACGGATAGCCGTCTGTTAAGATTGACATATCCGACGAACCGCCGGTTTCCTGGGGAAGGACGGTTCGTTTTTCCCCCTTTGCTAGAATTCTTTCTTTCGCCTGAAGCCTTCTTTCCCCAAATGGCCCCTGACGAAGCGCGGTCAGCCGTTCCCTCACAATTTCCTTGGCTGCCTCTCCGTCTTCCTCTGCGAGATACCCAAGGGACTGCGCCATGGCAATGCCTGCCAGCCTGCCCTCATCCATGGCCGTGTTGGCTTCTTCCACTCCGGCCGTATCCCCGGCAACATAGATTCCCGGCAAGGAACTCTCCATATTTTCGTCATGCAGAGGCATAAACCCTCCCAGCTCCGGGATAAAATCATGATTCACGCCCGCCATATAAGCAAGTTCGGTCAGGGGCCGCAGCCCTACAGCCACACATACCGCGTCCACATCGATAATTTCTTCCGTACCGGCAATAATCCGTCCGCTCTGCATCCGGGCGATTACGGCCTGTTCCACCTGTTCCCTGCCCCGGGCTTCTTTTATGGTATGATTCAGATAAAACGGCACTCCCGCTCTTCTTATTTTTGCCGCATGTACGCCATACGCGCCGATGTGATCCATACCTTCCACAATCCCCACTACATTAGCCCCTGCCTGCATCAGCTGATAAGCCACGATAACGCCTACATTTCCGGAACCTACCATCAGAATCCTTTTTCCCGGAAGCACACGGTTTACATTGACCATAGTCTGCGCCGCCCCTGCGCCCATCACTCCCGGCAGAGTCCAGCCTTTAAAACGCAGCGCGTTTTCAGCCGCCCCTGTACTGATCAAGATTCTCTCCGCCTGTACCACAACAGTAGTCCCTTCATGCAGGATGGCAACCCTTTTATCCGAAAATATGCCGACAGCCGAACTGTCCAGCCAAATTTCCACGCCTGTTTCCTCTGTCTGCTTAAGCAGCTGCTTTCCGATATCCACACCGCGGACACCTGCATTATGCGCCCTGGAACCAAAGAATTTATGTATCTGCTTAAACAGCTGCCCTCCGGGCCGCTTATTTTCATCTATCAGCAAAACCTTTGCACCGTATTTTGCCGCCTCAATCGCGGCTGCCAGCCCGGCCGGGCCGCCCCCTATAATGACGGCTTCCTTTTTAATTGTCATTGCAGGCCGCCCCCTTTCCGATTCCCTCCTGTGTTTCAATCACCATGCCTTCTTCCACCGGCGTAATACAGGTACGTACATTGGGCCTGCCGTTTACGGTCATTACACAATCCGTACACTGCCCGATTCCGCAGTAAATCCCTCTCGGTTCATGCAGCTTTGCCGTATATCTGTGCACCATAATACCATTTGCCATAAGCACCGCCGCTATCACTTCTCCTTTTCTGGCCGTATACTTTTTCCCGTCTACCGTAATCTGTACCGTATCTCCGTCCTCCAGCGGCCCCAGAATCGGATGATCCAAAACTCTGCGTTCCATTGATATATCCTCCCTTTTATCCCAAATACCGTATACCTTATCTCAGCTGAAATCCTCTGACAAACGGATCGTCATCATCCAGCATAAAGGTGTGGATTCCTGTTACCCACGCCCTTCCCGTCACCTCCGGCACCACCGCCGGATAATCGCCCACTCTGGCATCCTCCAGATACCGGCAGGTAAAACGGCTTCCAATAATGCTCTCATGTACAAAAACTTCCCCCTTTTTTATTTTTCCCTTCAGCGCAAGAACGGACAGCTTTGCCGATGTTCCGGTTCCGCAGGGGGAACGGTCAATAGCTCCGGGCGGAATCACCACCGCATTTCTGACCGGTTCCCCGGGGGCTTCTGCTGGTTCATAAAATTCTATATGAGTAACCTTATTTTCAAAAGGGATGAGAGGATGGCAGATTTCCACCTGGCTGTTCACTTCTTCTTTAATCAGATTTCCCGCCTCAATCAGTGCGGAAGCGGTCTTTGGCGAAATAGGCAGACCCACAAAGGAGGCGGGCAGAATCGCATAAATATTTCCGCCATAGGCAATATCCATAACCAGCTCTCCATAACGGCTGCTTTTTACCTTAGCATCTTTTTTCAGCACAAATGCCGGTGCATTTATGAAGGTGACATTCTGTGCTTGGCAGTCCTTCACCTGGATTTTCAGCCGGACAAGTCCGGCGGGCGTATCCAGATTTATATAGGTATAAGGCTCTGTCACCTTAACCATACCAGATTCCACCAGGGCTGTGCCCACGCCGATTGTGTCATGTCCGCACATGGGCATCCAGTCTCCCACCTCAAAATACAGTACCCCCACATCCGCATCCTCCCGGCAGGGCGCTGTAATAATGGTTCCGCTCATCACGTCGTTTCCTCTTGGCTCATAGGTAAGCAGTTCTCTTATCCAGTCGCAGTTCTCCCTCATATACATCATTTTTTCTTCCATGGTGCTGCCGGGTATGACCGGTATTCCTCCCACCACATTGCGGGTCGGTTCTCCTCCCGTATGCGTATCTATCGTATGAAATGTACTCCTGATTTTCATATAAGCCATACCTTTCCAAAAAAGGGGTGTCCCGGCGGGCACCCCCTTCTTTCCTTATCTGTGGGAGTATGGTTCCACACCCCAGCGTTCCATTTTAGCAAGATAATTCTTTGTCATTACTTCTTCCAGTTTTACAAGCCCTGCGGTTTCCATGCTGGATATCATAGTGTCATACTGTGCCACACAATCTTCCAATGATGCAGCATTTACCATCTTAGGCACATATTCGTCATAAATGTCCGCAATCTTCTGCGCAATCAGGCCTTCCGGCGTACTGCCTGCCGGTTCCAGCCCTGCATAATAGGAGTTATCATACAAATCCGTATCCGCACTGGCCTGGTAAGCATATTGCCAGTCTGATGTAGGCTCCCATTTTGTTACCAGATCATAAGGGGTTCCATCTTTGCCGGTACCGTTCTTTACAAACATTCTGTATCTTCTGATACCTGTTTCACGGGAACATGCAACTTCGTCCGCACGATAAGAATCAAGCACTTCCTGCCTGGGCTGATGCTTTCCGTCCACGTAGTCCCAATGCTCACCTTCCACACCCCAAAGCGTAAGGTACTGGCCTTCCTCACTTGCCATAAAGTTACAGAACTGCATAGCTGCCACAGGATCCTTACAATTTTTGGTGATACACCAGTCACCCCAGCCCAATGTATTTCTGCTGTTGTAGGTTGTTTCTTCTGCGGTTACTCCGTTTCCCACTACCTTGTAGGAACGAAAATCCGCATCTTCACCGCCCTGTACACGCAGAGACTGGTTCGGTCTTGTTGCAATCCAATTAGAATCTACAGTACAGAAGGTATAGCCTTTGGTAATTTTTTCTTCCAGCTGATTCCAGTCCAGAGTCACCCAGTCCTTATCCAGCAGGCCTTCCCTGTAAAGCTGATTAAGCATCTGTACCATTTCCTTAAACTGAGGATCTCTTACCTTATGTTCAATTTTATCATTCCCGGTGTAATATTCCACAATACCAAACATGCCCAGGAACATGCTTACATCCCAGCCTTTTCCTTCTATACTGATAGGGATGCTTTCCACGCCATCAATTGCAGGAAACTTTTCTTTAAAATCATGAAGCAGCTGTATAAATTCATCCTGCGTAAAAGGCTGCTCATGATTGTCTGCCCGTTCCTGTCCTACAATTTCTTTCAAAAGATCATACTTAATCATAACCATGACATTCGGATCCGGATCCAAATCATACCAGTCACCCAGTCCGTAAATTTCACCGTCTTCCGATTCAAAACGAATCAGCAGATCCCCATACATTTCCTTAATGTCAGGTCCGTATTGCTCTATCAGATCCTTAAGGCCAATCAATGCCCCTGCTTCTTCATAGGCTTTTCTTACAGGACTTGCACTGTCCAGATAAACAATATCGGGATAAGTCTGACCGGAAAGCATCAGGTTCAGCTTTTCTTCCACTGCTCCGGCACCATCAACATACTCCATTTTAAAGCCTGTCTTTTCCTGTATCTGCGAAGCCACAGGATCCTTAAACTCCGGAACCGTTCCTCCGCTGTTAAAAATAGTAATCGTCTTAACCTCTCCGTCTGCAGACGCCGCTGCCTGCTGCTCCTGCGTCCCTGCTGTGGTTTCGCCGGATTGCGTCCCTGCTGTCTGCGTACCCCCGCCAGTGCTTGCGCATCCGGAAATCACGCAGGCTGCCGTAAGCAGCACCGCCACTCCCTGTTTGAATCCCTTTCTTTTCATACCTTTTCCTCCTTTTGGATTTAATTAAACCGCTTGAATCTTCTTCTGCCTGTCCGGCCTGTGTAAACTTTACGCCGGATATCTCTTATTTTCTTTTTCTTATTCTCAGGCTTTTACGGCTCCGATCATGATTCCCTTTACAAAATATTTCTGCACAAAAGGATATACACAGATAATCGGTATTGTAGCCACCATAACCGCCGCCATCTGTACGCTTTTCTGGGTTACTCCGGACATCATCTGCGCTCTCTGCGCCAAAGTTGCACCGTTTGTTCCTGAAGTCTGGAACTGGTTGAGAATCTCCACCAGGACAAGCTGGAGCGTTTTTAAATTCATGGAATTGGTATACAGTCTGGAATCAAACCATGCATTCCAGTGTCCTATCGATGCAAAAAGTACGATAGTCATAACTACCGGTTTTGAAAGAGGAAGAATAATCCTCCCATAAACCCACAGGTCATTGGCACCATCCAGCTTGGCCGATTCTACCAGGCTCTCAGGAATCCCGTAAATATAGCTTCTTATCAAGATCATGTAGTAAACATTCAGCATTCCCGGAATGACGTATACAATAAAATGATCCAGCATTCCCAGATTCTTCAGCTGCAGATAATAGGGAACCATTCCTCCGCTGAAATACATGGTAAAAATAAACATCAGCGTCCAGAACTTTTTCCCCAGCAGTTCACTCCTGGACAACACATAGGCCAGCATGGAGGTAACCAGAACTACCAATGGTGTCCCTATTAATGTCCTTAAAACCGTGACTCCAATAGCGCGGATAAATTCGCTTCTTCTGAGAATTTCCTGGTAATTTTCCAGTGTAAAAACCCGGGGCCAGAAATACAGCCCGCCGCGCAGAGCATCCTGTCCATCATTGACAGAAATAATGAAGATATTCCAGAAAGGATAAACGCATACTACGGATACCAGCAGTACAAAAAAGACTTTAAAGACATCCAATACCAGCTCGCCGCCCGTTTTCTTTCCTTTAACGCTTTTCTTTTTCATGGCTCCGCCTCCTAATACAATGATACGTCCGCATGTTTTCTGGACAGTCTGTTGGTAATTGCTACAAAGGTAAAGGAAACTGCTGATTTAAACAGTCCAACTGCTGTTCCGTAGGAGTACATGCCATTGATAATACCATAGCGGTATGTATAGGTATCGAAAACATCCGAGTATTGGATCACCGCATCATTTCCCAGCAGCAGCTGCTGTTCATATCCCACATTCAGAATTCCTCCTACCGCCAGCAGAAGCATCACCATGATTGTAGGAAGCAGTGACGGAAGCGTGATATACCAGATTTTCTGCGTTCTTGTTGCTCCGTCCACTTCTGCCGCTTCATACATTTCCTGGTCTATCCCCGAAATAGCAGCCAGATAAATTATGGCGTCATATCCTATATTCTTCCAGGTATTGGCCAGCGCCAGAATCCACCAGAAATATCTGCCTTCCTGCATGAACAGGATATCTTTATTTGTAATATGCAGTGCCTGCAGAATGTCATTGATGATTCCGTCTCCTGACAGGAAGGTAATAAACATATTTGCCGCTATAACCCAGGAAATAAAATAAGGCAGATAGGAGGCTGTCTGAGCTGCCTTTTTTACTTTATTGTTTTTAATTTCATTCAAACAAATGGCAAAGAGTATCGGGGCCGGAAATGAAAAAAGAAGTGTCAGCGTGCTCTGGCAAAGTGTATTCCTCATAATGACTGCAAAATCAGTAGAGAAAAAATAGGCAAACCAGTCCAGCCCTACAAAGTCAGCAGCCATCATATCCTGATAAAAGCCTTCTCCTCTGGGCACATAGTTAACAAAAGAAATATACAGGCCTGTCATCGGGATATAACTGAAAAGAATTACACAGATCAGTGCGGGAAGCATCATTAAAAACAAATATCTCTGCCGCCACGCTTTCAGTGCCAGCTTCTTTTTTCCGCTGAATGGAACGTATTCTGCAGGAACATTTTCTGCGCATTTATTATGTTTCATTTCTACCTCCTGAACTTTCAGAATCGAAGCAGCAATTACATCCAATATTCCTCTTCCCCATTTGCCCCAACCCCCTTCTGATTTCTTGTTTTTATTGTATCAACAGCGTTTTTCATATTCTACAATAAATTTTAATAATACTTATCAAAAAACTACAATTTTTCATACATGTGATTTTATTTTTATCATTAACTTACAAAATATATAGTTTTTTCATTTTTATACGTATAATTTCATATACTTATGACAATTTATATCTTTGTTAAACTTCATTATTGACTCCGCCTGTCCATACAAAAACATGCCGGACATTAGTCCGGCATGTTTCCTGCTTGTGCAATTTCCTTCCATACACGTGGGATTCCAATGATAACCCTGGTTCCAATTCCTTTTTCACTTTCCAGATGAAGCCCATACCGGGAACCGTACTGCAGCTTAATTCTGATATCAATATTTTTGAGTCCATATCCCCCGTTTCCTTTATTTACTGCAGCCTGTACCTCTTCCAGTCTCTCCCGCTCCATTCCGCTGCCGTCATCCTCAATTACAAAATAAACGGTCTCTTTTTCTTCATAAACCATCACCTTTATATGAAGAACTCTTCCGTTATTATCCCTGATTCCATATTTTATGGAATTTTCCACTACAGGCTGCAGAAGCAGCTTCAGACATCGGTACTGTAATGTTCCTCTGGAAATATCATATGTAATATCAATACTGTCATCAAAACGGAATTTCTGAATAACCATATAGCTCTTCAGAAGTTCCACTTCCTCCTGGACCGATACTATTCTTTTCCCCTTATTCAAGGATACCCTGTAAAATTCTCCCAGCGCTTTTACGCATTTGTTAGTCTGCCCGTCACCTTCCATAATGGATAAAGAGGAAATCGTTGAAAGAGCATTATAAAGAAAATGCGGATCGATTTGTTCGTAAAGAAGGTTAATTTCACTATCCCTGAGCCTTAATTGCTTCTGATAATTCTCATGGATCAGAACCTCCATCTGACGTGTCAGATCATCCATTGCATCTGCCACCTTACCGATTTCATCATTTGTTTTTTCTCTCACCAGATAACTGAAATCTCCCCTTCTCAACCTCCCGGTTGCATAGACAATCCGGTTGATTCTCTGTGTGAAATTTCTGCCATACAATAGAATGGCGGCCAAAGCCATAATTGCGGTAAGCGCCAGAAGAAAAAGGATTTTTTCCGCCATGAGATCCGCTTTTTCAAGAACAGAAGCTTTATCCGCGATTACGAGAACTTTCATATTCATCTGACAATCCTTCGTCACCATATAATACATTCCCTGTTCCAAAAGGCTTCCTGGCTGCTCCCAGTCAATATCCTCCCATCTTATGGAATCTTCCAATACTTCCTCCGCGTGTTTCCCCAAATCCCCTCGTTCCGAAGAAGCCAGCACCGTGCCGTCTTCACTTAATACAAATTTACGGCAGGTTTCCTTTTCATCATATATCAAATCACAAACGCTCACTGCGTCTACCTGTATCTGAAGGACATTCTGCAACGACCCGTTATTAAAATAATTCAGCAGTTTGACCATCCCGATATACGGTCTTTCATAGCCATACTCCTTCCGGCTGTCCACTCCTGCCACAACCGTAAATCCATTCGCATCCACGGCCTTCTGAAACCAGCCCTCTTTCATCTGGCTTACCTTCCTGAAATAATTCCCGTCCTCCGGAAGTGTCTCATTAAAGCTGTAAAACTCAATTTTTGTGGTTTCCGGACAAAGCAGGGCAAGTTTCAGCATCACCTTATCTATATAGGGATACATACTTTCATATCCCGTATCGCTGTAATCTGCCATGATATAGGCGTTGGTATAGAAATCCATATAAATACTGTCTATAATTGCGGCATATCTGTCCGTCCATGCATCCATCAGGTTTCCTGCCTGTTCGGATTCCTGACGGATGTACCTGTAGCCATCCTCTTCCAGAGCAAAACGGAGGACATAAAATGTATATAAATAGGCTATGATCAGGGGAATCAGGCCTAAAATAACATAGAAGCCTACCAGCTTGACTCCCACACTGCAGTATTTTTTACTTTTATCCATAGCTACAGGCCTCTTCTCCACTCATTAGGTGTCTTTCCAAAACGCTTCTGAAAAATGGCACAAAAATAAGACACATTATCATAGCCTACCATCGAAGCTACACGGCTTACCTTGGCAGAGGTGTTTTTCAGCAGTTTACACGCCTTATCCAACCTGTATTCCGACAAATAATTCTTTATAGTCATCCCGCTGCCGCTTTTGAAAATACTCCTGACATAATTGGGTGACAGCCCGATTTCAGAGGCGATCATTTCAACCGATATCGGCTCCATATAATGATTCTCGATATAATCCTCCACATATACTACCACTCTGTAATTAGCATTTTCCTGAAGAGAACAGTACCATGTTAAAATCACATTCAGATATTGAATCAGGCCTTCTTTTATCTGGCTGTCATTATTGGCTTCCTCTGCCAGCTGCACAATCGTTTTACCCTGAAAACGCATGGCAGGGTATTGTCTTGCCAGCTCCTCATTTTCTATTACAAGCTCATCATTGATATGATTATATAGACGAATAATATTGTTTTTATAAATACTCGGACACGCTTCTCTGCAGATATTCAGATAATCCTCCAACCGCTCAAAGCATAGCTGACTGTCGCCATGAGACAGCTGTGACGTAATATCCTTACGCAGTATATGCAGTTTTTTGCGTTCCTCCTCCGCCAGTTCTGCTTTCTTCTCCCCCCTTAACAATTCGGATAAAGAAGCCGGTGTCAGGCTGTCCAGATAAAAAGCGGCATCCGCAGCCTTTTCAAACCGGCCCCTGATAATTCTTGCCTCAGCAAGCCTGTGTTCTCCTTCCATATAAACTACACCGAGATTTTCCTGATTTTTATACAGGTATGCCGCCATACTTTCTGCCACATCATGGCACTCCACACTTGTCTTAAGCAAAAGCAGATTCAGCTCCTGCAGCTCCACATAATAAAACACCTCCGGAAATTCCCGAAAGAAATCTTTTTCCGGAGGATTTCCGCTTTTTCCATATAGTCCGATCACGCTGTATCGGAACGTATCTTCTTCCCTATTTTCCATTGCAAAAAACTGGCCGATCAAAGTCTCCGCCGGTTGCATGTCATCTTTAAATATATTATCTATTATTTTCCGTTCTGCATGAACCCGGGAATGACTTACCGTTTGTTCCTGTTCCAACGATACCAGGATACCTTTTACCACCCGTTCAATATCTTCGACAAGAAAAGGCTTTAAAATATAGTCTGTTGCCGAAAGTCTGAAGGCCTGCCTGATAAAATCCATTTCATCATAGCCGGTTAGAAAAATTATTTTTACTCTTTTATCCTTTTCCCTCAGCTGTTTTGCAAATTCAATTCCATCCATAACCGGCATCCTGATATCTGTAAACACAATATCCGGCTTCTTAAAATCTGCTGTTTCCAGTGCCTGAAGCCCGTTATTTGCCGTATAAACAGCCCCGATTCCCAGCTTCTTCCAATCAACATAATTCTTCAGTGTATTCAGTTCCAGCCGTTCATCATCTACCAACAGTACCTTATACATATCTCTGCCTCTATCCCTTTTTCATATATACCTGATACTCTTCCTTCCAAACCTTTTCCAATGGAATAAACAGACAGCCGTTTTCTCTGCACCGGAAAGCCAGAGGCCTGGATGCTTCCCGTTCAAAATCCTCATCGGCATTTCCCGCATGAAGCATCATCCGCTCCTCCTGCTCTGTAAGGGCTGCAAGAATATAAGGGCCGAAGAATACAGTAAAATAATTAGCTCTGTCAGGAGCCACTTCATATCTGAGGGTACACGGCCATCTGATTTCTACCTCGTCATCCTTCTCCCACAATCTGTGAAAAACAAGATATCCTTCCTGCATCTTTGGTTCATAAGCTTCTCCATTTACAAGAATCTCAGGTAATCCTTCCGCCCAATACGGCCTGCGGATTTTAAACACACGATGACCTGCCGCTTTTATCTGCAAAAAAATCCTGCCGGGATTCTCTTCTTCTGTTTTAAGGGCCACTTCCAGACCGCTGTCCGGAAGGCTGAGTACCGATGGGATAAAAAGATTAACAAAGACGGTTTCCTTATCCACTGCAAAAATATGCTCTGCATACTTAAAATGGCTTTCCAGGCCGGTTCCATGACAGCAGCTGTTCTCTGAAAGGTCAAAACCTTTCACCGCCTTCGGCCGCATGGACAGAAAATAAGTACTTCCGCCTGTGGGCTGATGATCACAGGAAGAAAGGATGTGATTATAAACAGCTCTTTCATAATAATCCATATATGCTGCCTCCGGGTGGTACTGATACAGTTCCCCGGTCAGCTTGAGCATATTGTAGGTGGCGCAGCTTTCAGCGGTACTCTTTGTCAACAGGCCCGAAATATTTCCTGCCTCATGGAACATCTCACTTTCTCCGGTTCCTCCGATAGCATACATATGGAACTGCGTAACTATCTTCCAAAACAGGGACGATAATAAATAGTACCGATTTTCCCCAGTCATCTCATACATCTTCAAAGCGCCTATAATCTGAGGAATATGCTGGTTGGCATGCATCCCGTCCAATGCATCCACCCCCTGTTCCAATGGGTAAAACAGCCGATCATTGTCAAAGCAGCGTGCGGCTTCCAAAAATTCTTTTTTCCCGGTAAGCCGGTAAAGCTCCGCCATGGATTCATTCATGCCGCCGTATTCACCTGCGATATAAATACTCCACATCTTCACTCTCTGTTCATGTGACAGTACGCTGAGTCTGCCATATACCCAATCCCCAATTCCCTCTGCAATTTTTCCCGCTTTCGGAATCCCGGCCAGCTTGTATAAATCAATCAGTCCTGCCAGTATTTTATGCAGGGTATAGTAAGGCGCCCATATCTTCGGATAGGACGTATATTTTTCAAGCAAATCGAACTGTTCTTCCGAATAGGCCGACAAAAAGCCTTTATGATACCCTTCCTTCTGTCCGAAGGCATCCTGACATTCTCCAAGCGCGTCCGTCATATAAACCGCTTTTTCTAAAATCTCCTCATCTCCGGTGGCATGATAGCACAAGGCCAATGCGGATAAATAATGGCCCGTACTGTGCCCGCGCAGCAGCCCTTCAGGAGAATCCCAACCCGTCATGGAAGAAGCACCTCGCACCGGAAGTCCTGCGGCACGTCTGAAATTATACAGCCACTGATCTTCGTTCGTATGAAGCAGGTAGCTGTGCATCCTTTCCTGTGCGTCATAAAAATCACTGCCTTGAAAAAGCTTTGTATAATCTGCACAGCTTTTAACCTCTTTTACCGCAGAGGAAGGAACCAACTTGTCTTCCCCTACCTCCACAATTCCGCTCACTGGTATCTGCGTATCCTTCAGTCTGCCGTACACTTCATAATTTCCCGGCTGCTCCCAACACCGGACCGGGCCACCTTCCCATTCCACAAAATGGGCAATTACTCGGTTATCCTTTGTTTTTACCGCAGAAGCGAAGGGCAGGCATACCTCTTCGCCCATTACGGTATATTTTCTGATTGGATAAATTTCCGCCGCCTCAATCCGGTTATTTTCCTCTAGTATGGTCACCAGATATGGCTTCTCTTCTTCATATTCTCCATATCGGAAGCATGCTGTCATGGTAACTTCCCGATTACCTCTTCCATAGGCAGGTCTGGATACCCGGCCTGCATGATCCATAAAATTCAGATTATCAGAATGCCAGCTTATCTGCGAACCATGCTTCCCTGCTTCCGGCAGTTCCAAATCAAACTCCACAGTTCCCAGGTTCCCCAGATACAGCTCTTCCATATCCTTTCTTACAACTTCTCTGTCTGTCATACACCTTCCCACCCTTTTTTGTGCATATTTTCATGAAATAAATATTATTTTACATTTTTTCATAAAAATGAATATTATATTGACTATCTTTTTATTATTCATTATAATGAAATTTATACAAAAAGTCAATATAATTAACCCCCCAGCGGGTGCAGATAAAAAAGTTTGGCATCACCCTGCCCTGCTTCCCTGTGCGGCCTGCTGCCCTGCAAGGATTCCTGTAAGGGGCGTTATAAGCGCGCCGGTCCTTAGGCTGCGTCCTTTGCAGCCTTAGTACCGCTGCGTGATTATCCGAGCGGAAGCGTCCCCTGGAAGGAACCTTGCGGGGCAGCAGGCCGCACAGGGAAGCAGGGGGTGATGCCAAGCTTTTTTATCTACACACACCCGCAGCCAATTACTATACGGCAATAGTAGTAACCGTTTCGCTTTTGCCGGAAGGAGGATGAATGAAAAAAGAATTCCACCAGGAAAACAGATCTTCTCTCTGTCAGTCACTTGCCCCCGGAAGCCTGCTGCTTCTTTTCAGCGGACACGCTCCCCGCAAAACCGGAGATGAGGATTATCCGTACTTTGCGGATCGAAGCTTTGTCTACTACACCGGAATTGAACAGCAGGACAGCGTTCTGGCAATTCTAATCGACAGAGAAAGCATACAGGAAATACTGTTTATGCTGCCTCCGGATGTTCATGCAGAGCGTTGGAATGGGAAACGTCTCAGTCCGCAGGAAGCACAGGAAAGATCCGGTATAGAAGAATTCCGTTATCTGACGGATTTTACCGCTTTTTTGGACAGACAGCTTGTATCCGGCGGTATCTCAACCGTCTGTCTTGATTTTGACAGAAAAAAGACGGATGAGCAGCCTGTACGCCAGGCATTCAGACTGGCAGATAAACTGCGTGATGATTATCCTTATGTGACATTGTCCAATATCCATAATCAAATCAAGGCGCAGCGTACCATCAAAAAACCTTGCGAAATCGATGCAATGCGTTATGCGGAAACCATCACCTGTGAAGGCATCCAGGCCATGATGCATGCATCGCATGACGGCATGTTTGAGTACCAGTATAAAGCAGAATTTGATTATGCCCTGGCACAGCGCGGTGTACTTTCCCCTGGTTTTCCTTCCATTGTTTCTGCCGGGAAAAACAATTTCTGTATTCATTATTATTCCTGCAGGGGGCAGGCCCATGACGGGGACATGATCCTCAATGATGTAGGCGCCTGCTGGGATAATGAAATCAATGATGTATCCAGAGGCTGGCCCGTAAATGGTAAATTCAGCGAAAAGCAGCGGCTTCTGTATACCTGTGCCTACAACACTTCCAATTACATGTTTCGTATTCTGCGTCCCGGTCTTCCCATGTCCTTTGTGGATCAGGAAATAAGACGTTATAATTTCGAACAGCTGAAGGAAATCGGCGTATGTGATAATTTTGAGGATGTAGGAACTTATATCTGGCATGGCGGAGCTCATCATGTCGGATATGATGTTCATGACGAAGTCGATATTAACGAAGGGCGCAGGTCTTTGGAACCAGGTATGGTTTTCTGCGTAGATGTGGGAATTTATCATGAAGAATGGGGAATCGGCTTCCGTCTGGAAGATAACTGCCTTATCACACCTGACGGCTGTGAAAACCTATCCGCTGTAACACCCAGAAGTATTGAAGATATTGAAGCTTTTATGGGAAAACGATAAAACACATTTATACCAGCACCCATTTACAGGGTTTTACCAGTACCGCCGGACGGAAATCCGCCGGGCGGTACTTATTATCCAGAGGATTTTTCCTCTGCTCACTTCAGCCATTCCAGCAGCCCCTTCAGAGATTCCCGGGAAGTATTATCATACGATCGGCTGATAGCCTGGTACATTTCACTGTCCTCCCCTTCCTTTTTCTTCATCATCTCCCGGAACATAGACATCAGCAGCTTATCTGCAGCGCCCATTTTCTCATAGGCCAGCCCGCCCTGCATATAGAAAACCTTTATACGCCCCCATTCTTCCGGCGTAAAATTCTGTTTCCATTCCTTTTCCAGCCCCGGTGTGTGTTCCGGCCTGGATCCGGTGGCAAATACGCCGATTTTCTTACCTGACAGCTCCGGCAGCTTCTTCCGGAACCATTTGATACCTCCGATGGTGCCTGCATATACACCGCCGCCATACAGGATCGTATCATAATGGCTGTAATCCGCCTGTTCACGCTGCTCATACGGAATCAGGTCACAGCCTGTTTCTTCCGCAATCCACTGCGCATATTTTTGGGTAAACCCTGTTTTCGATTTATAGATTACTCCTATTTTACTCATTGCTTTCCTCTCTGCTTTGTACGCAAAAGGCATGATATGCCTTTTCCAACTGATCGCTGATTTCTTCCTCCGGTATGTCGGAACCGGTTGTGGCAAGAATGGAAGCGATCCCCATCGTGTAAATAATCATGTTAAGATGCAGCTCTCTGGCTTTTTCCGGGCGGATCTGCAGGGTTTGTGCAAGATAATCCCCCATGTCCGCACTGCCTTCTTTGGAATACAGTTCCCGGAGGGAACCGATGTCCTGGCGGCGGCGCAGGAAATACAGCTTGAACAAGTCAGGCTCCTCTTTGGCAAAATGGATCTGGGCCTGCCCCATGCTCCGGAAATAATCGGACTTATCCAGGCGGGCCGCAATATATTCCTTCATAAAAAGCCTGGTACGCTCCACCAGCTCCTCCCGCAGCCCCTCCATATTGGAACAGTAGCTGTAAATAGGCTGTACCGAGCAGCCCAGCCTTTCCGCGATAGTCTTTACGATGACTTTCTCCGCCCCTTCTTTCCGGGCAATTTCAAAAGCGGCCTCCACCACCATTTCTTTTGTAATTCTTTGCTTTGGCACAAAACTCCCTCCTGTCTTATTTTCCCAATTATATAAACTAGTTATATAATCTTTTTATATAACTAGTTTATATTCAATCACCGGATTTGTCAACACACTTTCTATTGTTGCCGTAAGGGCACAGGAAGGATAGGAAAGGCCACGACGGATCCATAAAACGGGCGGCGCCTTCGATCCGGATGGATATCCTGACCAAAGACGCCGCCTGCTGCTGTCCGTCTTACCTCTTTTTCATCACCGCTATCGTTCTTTCCGTAATCTCCTCCACGGAAATCCTGGTATAGCTGTTAACGCTGGAACAGATTATCTGCCTGACGGGTGCCGTCCATCTGCTGTCTATCGCTTTGTATCCGCGCGCAATTCCCACAACGGAACCCACCGTTGCCCCGTTGCAGTCCGTATCAAACCCTGCCAGGACCGCATGGATAACCGCCTGGCTGTAATCCGTACCAAAGCACAGGACACAGGCCGTAACGATCAAGGCATTGGGAATTGCCAGACACCAGTCAAAGGAATCGGCTTCCTCATATTTCCCATGGATCGCTTCCAGCAGTTCCTCCCAGGAACCGCCTTTCTTCCGGGAATCCAGAAGCTCCTTCAGCGCGTTATACAGCCTGCTGCTGCAAGGGATCTGCTTCATGGCCTCTTCCACCCAGCCGGAAGGCTCCGGCAATACGGCTGCTGCCGCGATGAGCGCCGCAATATACATGGCGGCATATACCCCGTTTTTGGACTGGGCCACAACTGCGTCCCGCCATGCCATCTGCGCGGCAAGCGCAGGATCTCCTGCGGCTATATATCCGTAGAAATCCACCCGGATCTGCGCCCCGATCCACTCCCGGAAGGGGTTGGCAAGACGGCCGGATTCCGGGGGGAGGATCCCATGCATCAGGTTCCTGTAGGCAACCCGTTCCGCCGTACAGGTATGGAAAGCGGGAAGGCCGAACAGCCAGGACTGTGCCACATCCTCCGAAGTAAAGGCTCCCCCGCTGCGCTCCAGAACGCGAAGAGACAAAACCGTATAGTTCATATCATCATCTACAGGATAGGTATCCATATTATTGATCCAGCAGATATTCTGCCGATCATAAGCGGTGCCTTCATCCACATCTTTCACACCATATTTCTCCCTGACAGCGGGATCCACATCGGAACGGATATAGCCCGACAGCGGATACTGCCCGCTTTCCTCCAGATATCCCCGGATTTTGCCCCGGCTCCAGCCTTCCACGGGAACGCCCAGCAGACAGCCGGAGGCACGTCCTGTCCATGCCCCCCGGATCCGATCCTCCAGCTCCGTTTCCGGGATCCGTGTCTGTATTCCCTTCCCCTCACAGGCCTGCACGATTTTCTCCCACTCTTCCGGTTCATCAAAAGGAAAATCCGCCGCTGCCGGGCTGTTTTCCATATCTTCCAGAAGCTGCCTGGCACACCTTTCCTTTTCCGGCCCCTCTTCCATGTTCCGGATTTCCTCCGCCCGGGGAAGGAGACGGGAAATATCCTTCCCCTCCTCCGTACATTGCCGGATTTCATCCCGGATATTGGCACTGTCTTTCATCCACAGCATTTTGTCTTTCAGCATAGTCTTTCCTCCCCATAGCTTTTCCGTCTTTCCTTCATCATAAAAGAATCCGGCAAAAGGTACAATGAAAAAATACATTGATTTATATCATTTTCTTTACTTTTTTGCTGAAACTTCACAGGCACCCTTCAGGATCCTATCTCTTTATAATGCATGAATGGTATCCACGATATCCATATCCCTTATTTTCCGTGCGGGCCTCCTTACCGCAAGCAAGGTGGCTGCAAAGGTGACTCCCACTATAACCACGAGCTGCCCCATGGGAAACCGCCAGGACGTCCCCCAGCGGGAGGTAATCAGCTGCCCGTATACAAAGCGGTGGGCAGGCAGTCCCATAAGGATTCCCAAAGCCGCTCCCAGAATGGCATAAACAAAAGCTTCCGCCCTCACCATATGAAGAAGCTGCTTTCCCTCCATTCCGATAGCCCGCATCACACCGCACTGGTTCATCCTCTTTGTTATGCTCATATGAATGTTATTGATAATATGCAGAACCGATATCAGCAGAATCACTGCCAGGAAACCATAGACAAACACGGAAAATGAAAAAAGTATTGCCCTGGTTTCTTCTTTATCCTTTCTGGCATCGGAAAAGGTAAGCCCCTGCTCCAGGGCCAAATCCCGCATCTGTAATGCCGCATCCTCTCCCCCCCGCCTTTTCAGCTGGACATCCACAATGGTATAGCCGTTCTTCCCGGTTATCGCACGAAAGGTTTCTTCCGAACAAATCAGAATCTGTTCCCCATTAGCGCTGTCAAAAGGACTGCTGCCCAAAATGCCGGCAATTTCTGCTTGCCCGCCCTTTCCATCCGGATACAGGGAAAGCGTTTCCCCCACCTTCCAGGGGCTGTCATCCCGGGTAACGGCCAATACCTTCCCCGTCTCCTCCGCCGCCTCTTCTATGCTGCCATCCAGAAGGGTATCCTCCGCCCACCCGAACTGGTACTGTTCATAGGATATCAGGTAAGCGGTTTCCTGTTCTTCCCCGCCGCTCCTGCTGAAGGGAAATGCATAGTCAAACATACGTCCGTATACTTTATCCGCTCCCTGCAGCTGCTTGCATTTTTCATATGTCCCGCTGTCAATGGAACCGCTGTCATCCGGGCTTACCAGCGAAATATCCGGGGACCATGGCTGCAGAGGCCGTATGGCATGTTTCATAAAATCAATAAGACCGGAAAAGCTCATAAACATAAGAATACTGAAGGCAAAGGACGCCACCATCAGAATCAGGTTCTTCCGGTTTTCAAGCGCATGGTAAATTCCCAGTGTCCCGTCAATTTTTCCTCTGCCCAGCATATGGGTGTTTTTGATTTTTCCATTATTTTCCGCGTTGCCGCTTACCGCCGTGAGCGGGGAAACAGCCGCCGCCTTTTTGGCTGGTGACAAAGAAGCCAGAAGGCAGGATACAAGCCCTACTGCCGCACCGGCCGCAATGCCGGGAATGCTTATTCCAAATACGGGCATATCTGCAAAATATTCCGGATTCAGGCTGCGCAGCAGACCGCAAAGTCCCCATATGACCAGGATACCGGCGGCGAGGCCGGCGGGTATTGCTTTTCTGCAATAGGTCAGCCCTTCCCGGATGACAAACCGTCTTATTTGCTTACGGGAAGCTCCCAGGCATCGAAGCATCCCAAAAAAGCGGATCCTTTCCGACACACCGGTCTGGAAGCTGCTGCTGATCATAAGAATCGCGGCAATAAGCACGAACAGAAAAAGTATGGCGGCCGTTCCATACATTGCCATAAAGTATGGATCCCCGCTTTGCCCCATGGCTGCCAGCAGATAGCTGTTATCCTGGATTTGCTCCGGGGAAATCCCAAGATTTTCCTCTATTTTCTCTTTTTCCCCCTGAATATCGGTAAAAGGTTTAAACTGCATATAAAAACGATCCGCATAATCCTCCGGCGGAAAGGTATTGTAAAATCCATGGGTTGTCATAACAATGCCTGCCTGATCCGATTTCAGTACGGCGGCGGTATCCTCCGCTATGGCTGTAATTGTCAAAGGGATCACCCGTCCGTCCGGCCCTGATACTTCTATGCCGTCACCCACCCCAATTCCCAATGTACGGGCCATCGTGGCGGTAAGCAGCGCTTCCCCGTCTCCCTGCGGGTAGCTTCCTTCCGTCAGCCGGATCCCAAGCGCCCCGGCAATGTCTTCCTGCGCCCCCATAATATTGGCGGCTTTTCCATCCAAAAGATAGCCCGTGGATCCGCCGGTGCTGCCCACATAACCGCTCACCGCGGCCTGGGGGCGCAGAGCCAGCAGCTCCGCCTGTTCCCCGGTAATATCCCGGATGGATATATGCCAGTTGCCGTATTGCTTTTTCATACTGATCTGCTGGGTCTGCAGTTCCATATCCGCCATACCGAAAATAGTGGCAACCAGGGCCACTGCCAGAAGAATTACTACCAGGCTCATCCGGTTTTTGCTCTTATGCCTTTTGGCATACGCCTTTACCAAATCCAGATAACTATTCATCACTGCCCTCCCTTCCGGAATTCACTTCCGTCAGGCAGCCGTCCGTCACCCGGAATACCCGATCCGCATCCGCCGCAATATTCATATTATGGGTAATCATCAATACACTTTGCCGGTATTTCCGGGACATCCCGTGAAGCAGGGAAATGACCTCACTGCTCGTTTTGGAATCCAGGTTTCCCGTAGGCTCATCCGCCAGTATCAGGGCCGGATGATTCATCAGCGCCCGGCCGATAGCCACTCTCTGCTGCTGCCCGCCGGACAGCTGGCTGGGCAGATGTGTTCTGCGCTCCTTCAGCCCCAGGCTTCCCAGCAGCTCCTCCACATATGCCATATCCGGTTTCTTATAATCCAGCAAAACAGGAAAAACCAGATTCTGCTCCACCGTCAGTTCCGGAATCAGGTGGAATCCCTGGAAAATAAACCCTATATTTCTCCTCCGGAATACCGTCCGTTCCTTCTCCTTCATTGCAAACAGATCTTTACCATCCAGCAGCACTCTGCCCGCCCCCGGTGTATCCAGGCCCCCCACCAGATTCAGCAGGGTACTTTTTCCCGAACCGGATTCCCCCACCACTGCCGCAAATTCTCCTTTTTCCATTGCGAAGGAAACCGTCTTAAGCGCCTCCACCCTGGCATCTCCGGCTCCATATGTCTTGCTCAGATTATCCACCTTTAATATTTCCATGGTATACTTCCTTTCTTTCCCCTTGCTTTGGCCGCCCGTTTCCCTCCCCTTTATCCCATTAAATTTCTGAGGCCGGGAAACACAGGCCTGCGTTTCTTCTACGAAAGTAAGTATATCGGAAAAAGCTTACTCTCACATGTCTGCCACCTTACAGTTCTGTAAGCTACCGGGCCGGTTCCTTACATCCCATACGACGCCGGAGCCTATGGCAGAAAAATCGTGAAAGCAGCTCCCTGCCCCAAAATACTGTCCACGCCGATGGTACCGCCATGTCCTTCCACAATTGCCTTTGTCAGCGGCAGCCCCAGCCCGGCGCCCTCCCGGTCATTGGAAAAACGGCTTCGGTAAAAACGCCGGAATATGGAATACAGATCCTCGGGATGGATGCCGCTCCCATTGTCCGTTACCTGTATCCGCACGCCAACGGCGGTATTCTCCCAGGCGATTTCCACCCGTTGTCCCTCCTTCGTATGATCCAATGCATTCTTCACCAGATTGGATACGGCCTCCTGCATCCAGTCCCGGTCACATACCATATGACTGTCCGCATCGCCTGTCAGTATGATTTCCTTTCTTTCCTTCTCCGCTCTCGTTTCCAGCTCGGCGCGGATATCCTCCACCAGCTCCCCCACCTTCACTTCCTGTCTGCGGAAAACGATCATATCCGCATCCAGACGGGCTATTTTTAACAGATTGAGCACCAGGGTCTGCATCCGTTCCAGGGCCGTCACGGATTTTGCGGCAAATTTCTTCACCGTCTCCTCTTCTCCTGTTTCCTGCTGTATAATTTCCTGATACATAAACAGCGCGGCAAGCGGTGTTTTCAGCTGGTGGGATATATTGGTTATGGTGTCCTTCATAAATTCTTTTGCCTTTTTCTGCGCTTCCTTATGGGAATTCAGGGAAGAGGCCATCTCATTCACGGCCGCCGAAAGGAGGGCAAAATCACCTTCCTCCTCCGCAGGGATACGCTGCTCAAAATCCCCTTCCATGAAACGCCTTACGCTTTGTTCCATCCGGTGCAGCTTCCTGTGCGCTTCTGCCAGAAACCGTCCGGCAATCCCCGCCGCCCCCAGACTTATAACGGCTGCAAAAAGGAAAAACCAGATTCCCCACCATAACCCCAGCCGCTTCAAAGGAGGCACCAGCCGTATGGATATAGGTTCTTCATAACCGGCACTGCGCATCAGCTGCCTTCCTTCCTCCGCCATTTCCGCCCGGATATCGCCGCCCAGCACCCGTGCGACCTGTACAGGCTCCATCCCGGCCTGAAGCAATGCCCCTGCGGCCTCCGCCTGCTGCTGCAGATACAGTTTTTTAACATCCTCCATATGCAAATAATAAAGAAGCCCTCCGGCTATTATCATACCGAGCATCAATATGCCGCTTCCGCCTAAAAACCTACGAACATCCTTATCCTTATACAGGCTTTCCATCCCTGAATCCCTCCCCGGCCTCACCTGGTTTCCTTCCATTGATATCCCAGCCCCCGCACCGTAACCAGATGGACAGGGGAAGAAGGATCCGCTTCTATTTTACTGCGCAGCCTCCTGATATACACAGACAGTGTATTATCATCCACAAAATCCCCGTTTCCGTCCCACAGCCGGTCAAGAATCTGTTCTCTTGTGAGGATAACGCCCTGATTCAAAAGAAACAGACAAAGCAGCCTGTACTCCTGTGCCGTAAGCTCAAGAGGCTGTTCTTCCAGCCAGGCTCTGTTCGCATGCAGATCCACCGATACCTTCCCGGATATAAGCTTTCCCTCCTCCTTCTCTTCTTTTGCCCCTCTCTTCCCCGCCCTGCGCAAAAGAGAATGAATCCGGGAAAGAAGCTCATTCAGCCGGAAGGGCTTGGACACATAATCATCCCCTCCTATATCCAGCCCCCTCACCACATTGAATTCCTCATCCGCAGCGGTAAGGAATAATATCGGTACCTCCGATTCCGCCCGCACCTTTTCGCATATCTCAAACCCGTTTCCATCCGGAAGCGTCACATCCAGTATAAGCAGCGTATATACCCCCTTTTCATATATCTGCATGAAATCCTGCACACTCCGGGCAATATCCACCATAAATCCCTCTTTTTTCAGAGAATACTCCAAACCGTCTATCAGGCTCCCGTCATCTTCCACCAATAATATTCTGCCTTGTCCCATCCGTAATATCCTCTCTTTCCTGACTATTATCTCAATCCCTTTCCGCGCAGTCAAATATCCCGCTGCAAACGCATATATCCGGCTCGTTGCCCGCAGTATAAATAATATTATTATGTAACTGCTATGTTACCCGATAATTACATCATTATTATATAAGGCAGTATGGGAAAAGTACAAGCTTTTCATTATGGATATCATTGACAGCCCTGTCCGGCTGGATTATGTTATCCGTTTATTACGGATACCGCTCTGCCGGAGGGCGGAAGGCCATTTTGCTCCTGAGAAGTTTGCGTTTTAAACATATAAGAACCACAATGAAAGAAGCTGCCGTCTGATTTTATAGACGGCAGCTTTGTAACAGATGGAATGAATACCGGCGTATGCATTCATGATACCGACGATCCCACCCCCAAGGCGCGGGCAGGTACCGTATGGTTTATCGTATTTTTCAGCGCTTGACAATTAACTTACCCCTTATTTTGTGCAACGCACTTTTATCGGCATATAATAGTCCATTTGATGGTACCCCATGATCTTGCCGCTTCGGGCGGCGTAATGATGCTGCCCATTCTGCCATCAGGAATTTCAATAATACGAATTGCTTGCATATACACCCCTCCGATTGTTAACTCTTCACGTTACTTTTTGTTATCCGCAAACCTGTCCATAAAGCCGAGCAGTCCGATGATATGATCTGCAAGAGTATCGTCCATGCTTGTCCACCAAAAACGGTAGCCGGGGTAATAGGGGCACAGACTGTACGCGTTCCCCTCATATTGCACTGAGATTTTAGCCAACGGACGGTTCCCGGTTTTGTCGGTCTGTACGCAGTAGCGGCAGCCGTCACAGCGTTTAACACGTGATATCACAAAGCCTTGAAGCCCGGCAGGCATTTCATCAAAATGCTCCAAATACACTTTCATGCCGCCCGGTATACATACGCCGAGAATCCAGGACTCACTGCTGTATGGTTCATATCGCATCGATATGCCTGTATGCTTAATTTTGTATTCACATCCGCCTTTGGGAAATTCATTGCTCCACACCGGGTTTGCATAAGTCAGGGAAAACTTACAGTCGCTGGCGGTAGCGTCATAAATATCAAATGACTTGTAGCCACGGTCGTTCATCCAGCTTATCAGCCTATGAAAAGCTTCGTTCCCAAAGGCTTTTTCGTAAATAGCAGCCGTGTAAATATAGTCGTCCCGAAAGCAGCAATGTGCAAAGCGTGATGGGGTTTGGAAACGTTCTAAGTGTTCCTTTTCCGCCATCCACACCCACGCGGGGGGAAGCTTCGTAAAGTCCGCAATCTCCAGCCTTGAGAGAATTACCTTTTGCCTGCGGTCTAACTTAAACTCCTTATTTGCTCCCATAAGGTACATTTGCATCACCATGGAATCCACCGATTTACAGAATTTCTTCATGTGGTTTTGTATTTCCCGCTTCGGGTCTGACACCCCGCTGTAAAGCGGCGGGGGCGTATCATCCTCATGGAGCGTTGGTACGAAAAGCTGCGGTTCACCATATGCCAACCGGTATAATTTTTCCATCCGATCATAAAATTCTTTCTGTTCCGAAACACTCACCGGCGCCTGCCCGTCCGGAATAAATGGTGGGAATAAATCCAGATACCCCTGTGCAGCGCGTTGTTCTAAGCTCGTATAGACCATTTTACTTATCCTCCTTTAAAGAGCATATAATTAGTAATTATCTTTTACCCATGACAGAAAGCAGCCTTCTCCATCAAAATTTCACCAAGTACTTGTGCTCTGGATGAGACTTCACGGAATCGGGGTATTTCTACCACTCTCACCGCGAAGGCAAACCAATCACTATCATTATAGCTTCATATAATTTAATTTTCCTGACATCAAATGCTATTGTTTGTCCGGCTATCTCATCCTACAGTCTGTTTACGGACGGCAGGAAATAACAGACGGACGGCAGGAAACCTGCGGCCTTCGAACAGACTGATTCCTGGAAGGAACCATGCAGCGCCGCCGTCCCGGGGAAAACCGGGATATGCATTGGACGGGATGCCGCAGGGCACAAAGGGCCGTCTGAACGGTTACGAAACGTAAGATTTTCATTACAGATATAATTGACATCCCTATCCGGCTGGATTATGATAGGAAAGGATTCTAGTGCCATAAAAATCGGGAGGTATATCCGGTCTGTATAACCGGAGAATAAAACATGGAAAACTTAACTATTCCCAAAAACTACCAATCTGCCTTATCCCTTCACGATACCCAGATCGGAATCAAGACAGTGAAGGATTTCTTTCAGAAGCTTCTGGCGGAACGGCTTAATCTGCTGCGTGTATCCGCACCTCTTTTTGTGGATCCGGCCTCCGGCCTGAATGATAACTTAAACGGCATTGAGCGCCCTGTTGCTTTCGGCATCAAGGAGCAAAATGATTATGAAGCGGAAATCGTGCAGTCCCTTGCGAAGTGGAAACGCTATGCACTGAAGAAATACGGCTTCGTTCCCGGCGAAGGCCTGTATACCGATATGAGCGCTATCCGCAGGGATGAGGTTACGGATAACATCCATTCCATTTATGTGGATCAGTGGGATTGGGAAAAAATTATAACAAAAGAAGAACGAACCCTGGATACGCTGAAGGATGTGGTACGCATCGTATACAAGGTACTCCGGAAAACAGAAAAATTTATGTCCATCGAGTACGATTACATAGAGGAAATCCTTCCTCATGACATTTTCTTCGTAACTACCCAGGAGCTGGAGGATATGTTCCCGGACAATACGCCCAAGGAAAGGGAATACTATATTGCGAAAGCCAAGGGTGCCGTCTGTATTATGCAGATCGGGGATATCCTGGAATCCGGCGAACGTCATGACGGCCGCGCGCCGGACTATGATGACTGGTCGCTGAATGCGGATATCGTTGTATATTATCCGGTTCTGGATATCGCCCTGGAGCTTTCCTCCATGGGGATCCGCGTGGACAAAGACGCCCTTCTCTCCCAGCTGGAAAAAGCGGGATGTTCCGGCAGGGCCGGACTTCCTTTCCAAAAAGCTATTATAGAAGAGAAACTTCCTTTCACCATCGGCGGAGGAATCGGCCAGTCCCGTATCTGTATGTTCTTCCTGCGCAAAGCGCATATCGGTGAAGTACAGTGTTCTATCTGGCCGGATGCCATAGCCGCAGAGGCGGAGAGCCACGGTATCCATCTTCTGTAACTGCACTCCGGGCGGTATGAAAAGCCGGCCTGGGGAAATGGGGAAATCCCCATCAGCCGGAACTATATAACAAAAATCCTGCCGGAAACCCGGCAGGATTTTTTTACAGGATAACACGTTCCGCCGCATGGAAGGCTCTCCTGAACCGTACCGGCAGCCGCTGTACTGACGTTTACTTTTTATGTGTAAACAAGGCACTTATTCCTGTCTTACCAGAATCCTGGCAACCTGCAGATCAGTTCTTGATGAATCCTCGTCCATAAGGGCAACCACTTTTCTTACATAGGCAGTATCTAATTCCAGATGCAGCCCTGCGATTTCTTCACATTGTTCCGTAAAAGTGTACATTGCCAGGTCACGGGAAAAGATATCGCCTTTTCTACTCCCCGCTTATTTTTTGTCAGCAAGGAGTTCATGCATCCACATACCTATCCAAGATATGTTCCCGTATCCACAGAAAGATACTATGCATCAGATACCGGCCATTGAAAGGGCACGGCATTAAAGATAAAAATACTCAGAAGTGTTGAATTCATTGCCTTACTTGAATTGTAGCACAGACATACTGGTCTTTCAATGTAGAAATAGCCACCGCACAGGGTTGTTTCACAAGCCTCCAGGAGTTCCGCCGTCAAAATCTGCAGAAAGACTCCATACAATGAGAAGTTATCCTTTCCAGTTTTTCTCGATTTCTTCTCTTATAATCTCTATATACCTGGCCGCCTTTTTCTCATTCTTATGAATTGTAAGCACATCTCTCTGTGTGATTTCCAGTTGGCAGCCTCTGGCAGCCCGAATTGTCTGACTCATATATTTCCGCACTTCCTCTTCCTGAAGTTCCACATCTACAGCCAAAAAATTAGCAGTGGGCTTTCTCTGGAAGATAATCTTCTTTCCACGCAGATGTTCTCCCATATACTCTACATCACACCAGGCGCTTATCGATATATTTCTGAGATTATCAAGACGGGATACATACTTTTCCCAAATAGGATGCACCGGTTCACAACAACCATAAGACAGCAGGCCAAATACCTCCGCTATTTTCTTATACGACGGAAATATAAACTCTCCGTACATATCAGGTGAAATGGACGAAGATTCCTGGGAATCCAAGTACCCCCACACATCACTCAGACCAATCCGCTCCATTCTGTCAGGAAGCTCCTGCGTATAGCAATAAGTTCCCTGATTCAATAATTCATCCCCTGTAGTAGGAAGCAGAATTTTTTCTTCCTTCATCCAATTAAAATAAGAGATATAATCATCAGCGGCCCTCATCATCATTTTTTTTACCAGATCGGGATAATCACACATGGCATATATAAAATTTTCCAGTCCCATCAAATGAATAATTTTCTGGGTTGGAACTGCCTGCAGGCAGTTCATAGTCCATTTGACCGGCAGTATGTCCCCTAAAATATCCTCAGCCATATCCTTTAACTTCTGACTGCCCTCCCTGTCTATACCATAAGTTGATGCTCCAAGTTTGCCGTAATCTTCTTCCAGATCCCGGATAACATGCTCAAAACGATGTCCTATACTGTCTTCTGCATTCACCTTCTTAATTTCATGTCCAAACAAGTGAAACCAGGTATCATAGTACACCGGAAAATAATCTGGTACCACGGAATCATCCTGATAAATTTCCTGTCTGAGAAAAAGGGATAACAAACGATTTTCAATTTGACGGGCCTGAAGGGATTCACACTGCATTCTCGGAAGGTATACCTCATCCCGAAAACCGCCGATCTCCAATAAAACCATTGGTTTTCCTTTTTCAAAACGTCTATGACGATACCATTCTTTTTTTAATCGGTTATTTTGTTCCGTATTAGCATACTCCAACTGTTTATGAGCCAATTGCCTCAGTCTCTCTTTTTCTTTTTGCGTTATCATTTATGTTTCCCTTCCGCTGCTTATCCACTAGATATACAATTATGCATGTGCTATTCTAGGCATCCACCTGACTTCCTTTTCCAGTTCAGCAGATGCATATTTCAGCAGCAACTCTGCGCGTAAGCTGTCATTTTCCCAGAGATTATGTTCCTCTAACGGATCATTCTTCAAATCATATATCTCTCCATAGTCTTTTCCTTGGTATATTGTAATTTTATATCTCTCATCCACATACGTACGCAAGTTGATACTATTTGGCTCATGATGATGCTCACAAATAATATGATTTCTCACCAATTTCTTTTGTCCGCACCAAACCGGATACTGGCTTATTCCTGTCATGACACGAGGAACAGCTATCCCCATTGCTTCCAGAATAGAGGGAGCGAAATCTACAAGTGTCTGCATGGATTCACAAAGGCCCTTCTTAATTCCTTTTCCTTTTATCAAAAAGGGAACACGGAGCAGCTCTTCATACATAAAAGGCCCTTTGGCACACAAGCCATGTTCTCCGATAAAGTGTCCGTGATCAGATGTAAATACAACCAATGTATCTTCTTCCAGATCGAGTTCCCTGACTTTATTCAAAATTTTTCCAATATATTTATCCATCATGGATACCATGCCATAGTATGCACTCTTATATTGGCGCAGCTTTTTCTCATCCTGGCAGTGGTAATTCATCCCGTGAATAGCATACCCGCTCTCTTTGTACTCTGAAAAATCAGAGTTTTTTTCCTGTGTCATTCTGAAATGCGGGGGGAGACTATCCCACTCCATACCGGAACTATCCGGCATAGTAAGTTCTTCGGGTGGATACATAGAAAACCAGGGTTCCGGTACAATATAATCCGGATGGGGATCAAAGAAGCTTGCCCACAGAAAGAACGGTTGATTCTTAGCAGCATATTCTTCTAATCTTGCATTCGTTCTCTCTGCAATCCATGCATCATAATGGTATTCTTCCGGTATCTCCCAGGCGGCGCAGTCCTCTCCCTTTTTCGTTCCGGTAGGCTCCCTGAAATACCTCCGCCAGTCTTTCAGCCCCTTTTCCTCCATCCATATTGCATAATGCTGCCCCACATGCGCTTCATCCGTATGGTTTCTCGCCAGTTCTACTGAATCAAAACCATAGAACCTATCTTTATAATTCTTCCAGAATTCCAAGTCCTGCAAGATTGGGTAAGCCTCCAGAGATGGAAATTCATCTGTGGACGCAAGCGGTTGAAAATGTGCCTTTCCTACCAGAGCAGATACATACCCGTTTTCCCGCAGTACATCCCCGATAGTAAGTACAGACTCAGGAAGCTTTGTTCCCAGTGTCCATGCTCCATGCTGACTGGGATACTGGCCTGTAATAAGGCTCGCCCTGGTTGGCGTACATGTTGGATTAGGGCAATAGGTTCTGGTATAACAAGCTCCTTCCCCGGCCAGACGATCTAAATTCGGAGTCTTAATTTCAGGATTCAAGATACCCAATGTAGATAACTGCTGCTGATCACTCGTAATTAGTAACAGGTTCATATGCTCTCCTTTCTTACAGGGACCAGGGGCTTATGCCCCATAGTCTCTGTCATAAGCTCCCTGCAAAACCTCTAAGTGTCTCTCTACACCCAGCTTTTCCAACTGTTTCAAATAATCATCCCATTCTTCATCTATACCGCCCTTCATCATCCATTTTGCCATATTATCATATACATACGTAATAATATCTGCTCCGGTAGTCTCCATCCAGTCGGTTTCTTCTTCTGTCAATTTCAAAATCGGCATCATATTTGTCTTAGGATAAATATTATAATACGTTTCTATCTCATTCATCTTGTCAACCATCATCTCCGGCATTTCCACTGTATTTTCAAAGTCTTCCGTAAATACTGCTCCCGGACCAAATACAGGGCTGTTCTGGTAACGGTATTCATCAAAGGAACTTCCCTCCGGGTAAGGAACAAACATATACATCCCATCTTTCTCTTCTACAGGACCCCAAAGTGCCTCAGCGCTAACCTTTTTATCATAAAATAAATCCAGCCATCTCACCAGAATTTCCGGTTTTTCACAAGCCGTGGTAATTGCAAAATTAGATCCTCTCACTGTGCCGTTTGATGTCAGATAATTGCACCAGTTTCTATCCCCATTCGGTCCCTCCATCGTAGGAATTACCACATAATCAGCAGCACGTTCTGCTCCCACCATATTAGGGGCATTCCAGAGTGTAAAACATCCCAATGTCACTTCATCCGTCTTTCCTTTCGCAAAATACTGCTTTGCATCCTGAGTAAAAATTTCTTGATCAAACAATCCTTCCGAAAACATTTGATTACAATACTTGATAAAATTCTTCCATTCCTCGGTATTGGCACCAAAATGTATTTTTCCCCCGTCTTCATACACAAAGTTTTCGTAGTTTTTATTATTGGCATCTCCGAAATATACGGCAGGCCCAAAAGCACCCGACAAGGAGTGAAAACCTCTGGCTCCTCCCGGAGTGGCTGAGAAAGGGATCTCATCTTTTAGTCCATTCCCATTCGGATCCTGTTCTTTGAATGCCTTCAGCATTTGATAAAACTCTTCCGTTGTTTCAGGAATCTCTAATCCCAATTTATCCAACCATGGTTTATACACATACATTTCATCCGGTTGGTACTGGCAGGGATCTTCTGCTGCATACCCAATAGAATAGATATTTCCATCAAAATAAGTACATAACTTCTTAAAATCAGGATGTTCTTCAAATACTGCACTTAAGTTCGGAGCATACTGCAAGTATTCATTAATAGGAAGAAACACCCCCTGAGATACATGGGTATTCAGATCTGTATCAGTAACGCCATTAAAAAATGCATCCGGATAATCTCCGCTGGCCAAAATCAGATTTTTCTTCTGTCCATAATCCTGGGATTCAATAAATTCCCATTCAATATAAATATTGCTTTCCTCTTCCAGCTTTTTAAAAAAATCCATATCATTGAACTTCTGCTGTCTGGAATCAAAAGAAGCCACAATATGAAAGGTTTCCTTCTCTTCCACTACAGGCAGACCGGCGGTGTACATATTCCCAATCATTTCCCTGCCGTCCGCACTTTGTGCCGACTGCTCCGGTACTGCTTCAACTGTCCCCTCCGTCTTTCCGCAGCCAGCTAAACAAGCCGCCATGCTCACTGCCAATGTGATACCTAAAATCCTTTTCAACATACCTTTTCCTCCTTCATGTTTTATCCTTTGATTGCTCCAATTGTCACACCCTGTGCGAAGTACTTTTGGACAAATGGATACATTGCCAACACCGGTACACTTGAAATAATAATTACGCCATACTTAATCTGATCTGCGATTCTCTGTTGCTGAGCCAGGCTTGTCATGTCACCGGATGTACTCATAGCCGTCATATCTGTCTGTATCAGGAGATTCCGAAGCACCAGCTGCAAAGGATATAACTCTTCATCTGTCAGATAAAGCATTGCATTAAAGTAAGAATTCCAGTGGGAAACTGCATAAAACAACACCATTATTGCTACAATTGCCTTGGATACCGGAAGAATAACACTGATAAATGCCCTGATTTCTGAGCATCCATCAATACATGCAACCTCATGCAGTTCCTCAGGTACTGTTGTTTCAAAAAAGGATCTTGCCACAATCAGATTCCAGGGGCCAACCGCCACTGGAAAAATGACCGCCCACATACTGTTAATCATTCCCATTTTCTGGACCAGCAAATAAGTAGAGATCAATCCTCCATTGAAGAACATAGTAAAGGTAACAAACAGGGTAAGCCCTTTTCTTCCCGGGAGTTTTCTTCTCGACAATGCATAGGCTGCACAAACAGTAAGAACTACGTTAATCAGCGTACCTATAACCGTATAGCGTATGGTGTTCCAATACCCACTCCAAAGCAACTGCTCATCAAACAGCATCTGATATCCCTCAAAGCTTACTTTCTTCGGCAGAAAGATCACCTCACCCGCATATATAGCATTCGGATCACTAAAAGAAGCTATTACAACAAAATAAAGGGGGTAGAGTACTGCTGCAGCCATGAAAAATAAAAGGGTATAATTCACTAAATCGAAAACCCTATTGCTTGAAATATGTAATTTTTTTCTTTTCATACGCTCCTCCTCACCACAAAGAGGTATCGGATACCTTTCTTGCAAATTTATTAACTGCAAGAAGTATCACCAGATTAATTACCGCATTAAATAGCCCTATCGCCGCAGAGTAGCTATATTGTGCATTCTGAAGGCCTTGTTTATATTCATATGTGGATATTACTTCAGATGCCATACGATTCAGCGGATTCTGCATCAAAAAGATTTTCTCATATCCGATGGAAAGAATATTTCCTGTCGTAAGAATGAGTTGAATGACAGCTGTTGGTAAAATCCCCGGGAAATCAATGTGCCACATTTTCTGCCACTTATTTGCCCCATCCATTTCTGCCGCCTCATACAGTTCCGGTGATACTCCTGACAATGCAGCCAGATAAATTACGGTTCCCCATCCGGTACTTTGCCAGGTTGCTGACAGAATATAAACCGGTTTGAACCAGCTTGGTTCTGCCATGAAAAAAACCGCCTCACCTCCAAATGTTTCAATAATTTTATTTATAATACCGCTGGTAGGTGATAAAAACAGAGTAAGCATACCGACCAATACTACTACTGATATAAAATGCGGAGCATAGATAACGGTTTGTATCACCTTTTTATATCTTGTATGTGTCACCTGATGTAACAGTAACGCTACAATAATCGCCATCGGAAAATTCACCAGGATACTGCCGACACTGATCGAAACTGTATTCTTCAATATTATCCAAAAATCCGGCGAAGAAAAGAATCTTTGAAAATGTTTCAGCCCTACAAAAGGACTTCCTGCAAAGCCTTTTGTAGCAACATAATCTTTGAAGGCTATTTGAAGGCCGTACATTGGGCCATACCGAAATATAATAAAGTAAATCAATGCAGGCAGTAAAAGCAAATATAGCTGATAATACTTCATAACTCTTTTGTACTTTTTCTTTATTCTCATTTTTATGTTCTCCCCTCTTGTATTTGTACCCATATTGTTACATACACATCTGTATATGTATATAATCCCTTTTTTCACAAAGAAAACTCAAAGAAAATATTGCATATTGCCGTAAAAATTCTGCATATAGATGTTTTTTTTTGCACATTTCACAATCAGAAACTTGAAACACACCGGTGCATCATGTTATACTGTTCAACAAATCTGGAGTATTCATTAAAGGGGAAATTCGTATGAACAATTCACTTTACCGGAACTTTTATAAAAATTTTCTGCTTGTTATGCTCTTGCCAACTTCTGTCCTCACCATTACGCTTCTTTTTTTTAACGGATATGTCCTTATACAAAATATGGCGAATCTCTCCTCTAATACCGGCTCCGTTCTTGAAAAAGAACTCACATACTATACAAAACAGCTAAGCGGCTGTCGAAATACGTTAATCAGTGAATCCATTCCTTTAACTATCAGTTCAGGCATGGACTCCTATTCCAAATTCCAGTTAATACGAAAGTTAGATAATTTTAAAAATATCCTGGGGTATTGCAGAAATATCGGTATCATTGATATGCAAAGCGAAAAAGTAATTTCCTCCGACGGAGAGATCACACTCTCTCTATTTTTTGATACTGCAGATTCACAATTTGTTCACAAGGCTTGGGAATCTATGGATACTTCCAGTCTTCTCTACCCATATCAGGCAACTAATTCCACAAATTTCCTTTATATGACAGGTCAGAAAAATTACCCTGATACCTTTCTGTTTTTTACGTTTGATTCTTATCATCTATACCATACCATCTCTGATCTTCTAAAAAACAGCAATGGATCCGTTATCCTTGAAAATCATATAACGGGTGAATTATTCCCTCTCGGCAATCCTTCAGATGAAAACACATTAAAATGGTACAAACAAAGTGTGTCTGATTTTCCGGAGTTCTCTTCTTTTTCCATTCAGGGAACCACATTGATCGGCCGTTATTCTTTTCCGGCGTATGATCTGAATTTTTATATTTTTATCCCTTTTTCCTCTATGTATTATCCCCTGATAACCATCCTTGCAATCTCTGCCGGGATCCTTCTGTTCTCCTTCTGCACCGGTCTTTTTCTCGTTCGCTATATGGCCAATACCAACTATACTCCTATACGGGAAATCCGTGGCCTTATCCCTCAGGATCATCTGGCGAAGGAAGGAAATGAACTCGTACAGATTAATCATGCCATTATACATATGAATGAAAAAATCGGTGACTTAAATACCAAACTGAATATGCACCGTGAAAACATCAGGAGATCCATTCTTGTAAAGCTTCTTTACCAGCAATACTCTTCAGAACAGGAATTTCTGGAAGATGCACGTGTGATTAATATCCAATATTTATATCCTTTTTTTACAATATGTATTATAAAAAATGAATCACGACAAAATATTCCGATTCTCTACGAATATTTCAGCAAAAAAAATTCCGCAAATTGCCGGTATTTTTCTCTGGATAGCTTAGAAACCAAACAAATGATTCTGATATTTAACTCAAAAGATAACACGGCTCCCTTCCGGATAACTGCTGAAAACCTGTATCAGGATATCTGCCATACCCTGGGCAAACATATTACTCTCGGCGAACATATTACTCTCGGTGTGTCAGAAGAATATCAATCCTTCAGCCGAATCCCGGTTCTATATGAACAGGCTGTTCAGGCATTGAATTATAGCTTTGTCACCGGAAAAGACACCATTACATTTTATTCGGATTCCACTTCGTCAAACACGGTTCCGGCTCCTTTGCCTGAAATAGATTGTATACGTCTGGAAAAAAGCATCCTAGACTGCGATGATACTCTTTTGTTACAGCTTTTTTATGATTTATTTGAGAAAATTCAGACAAGCGGCCATACACTCAACAGCATTAAAATTCACTTGTTCAGTATGTTCAGCCATATCCGGAGAATGTTATTTCAATTGAATATTTCAGATTATCAGATTATTGACAACGAACTGACAGCTATTTTTATGAATTCCGAAACAATAGAGGAGTTGTTCAATCTCCTTTATGCCATCATGTTGGAAATTGGCAGGAATCTGTATACCGTTTCCGATAAGGATAAAATCGAGCTGATTCAGCAATATATATATGAACACTTATGTAATTCGGATTTTAGTGTTAACTCTATATCTGCGTATTTTCACATATCCTTGACAACTCTAAGCCGTTTTTATAAACAAAAAACAGGTCAGAATATTTCTACATTCATCAATGACCTAAAAATAGAAAGGACAAAGGAACTATTGGTCCGTTCAAACCACAGCATAGAATATATTGTCGAAGAAATGGGATACTCCAACACCTCCTCTTTTATACGCAAATTCAAATCCATCGTTGGAATGACACCCGGTCAATACCGTCAGATCTATAAAGACCAGCAGGAGATGTAAAAGTTTCATGCAGAAAAATGATAATTTACTAATCCTTTTTACACATGCATGGTAAATCATACATAAACGTGATAAGATAAATACATTCCTGCAGTACGGTTCATTCAAAACCTTATAAACAGGATTCCGATAGAACACAGGGAGGCAAACATTTATGCAAATCATTGAATATTTTGAAGACGGACAGAAGGAACACTGGATAAAAGAAATAGAAGGTTTCCCCTGGCGCGCTGCCGGGTATCTGGCGGATTTATTAAAGGAAAACCGTTTTGAAGACACCCTGGGGCAGGGCGGAAAACTTTATCTTATGACGGATGGGGGAAAAATAGTGTCTTTTGCAACCCTTACCCATAAAGACTGTATCGCTGATGAAACGCTTTACCCGTGGCTTGGTTTTGTTTTTACGGCACCGGCATACCGCGGACACCGGTATGCCGGGCAATTAATCAGCCATGCCTGCGCGGAGGCTGTAAAAGCCGGCTGTCAGAAGGTATATCTGGCTACGGATCATATCGGACTTTATGAAAAGTACGGTTTTCTCTATCAAGAAAACCGCCCGGATGTGGGAGGCGAAGACAGCCGGATCTATTATAAATTACTGCAGTAATAACACCATCATCACAGGAGGTAACCAATGAATACCGATCAACTGTTTCTCCGCCCGCTGTCCCAGGAGGATATCCCTACCATTTTTTCTCTCACTTCCGATCCCGAGGTCGCCAGATACATGCGGTTTTCCACCCATACAAGCAGGCAGGAGGCGGAAGACTTATACCGGGAATACACAACTTTCGGCAATTACGGATACCTGATCTGCCGGAAGGATACACTCGCCCCGGTAGGGGTGGCCGCATTAAAAAAAGAAGAAAACGACGGCGCGTCCCGTTCCATGTCCGTCTTTCTCTATCCCCGTTTCTGGAACCAGGGCTACAGCACGGAGGTAGTCCGGCATCTGACAGATATCGCCCGGCAGGAACACTTCAGCTGCCTGAAAGCCTACGTAGTGCAGGATAATACAGGCTCCTGCCGTGTTTTAGAAAAAAACGGCTTTCTGGTACAGGAAATTCTTCATTTCCCGGATCTTCCTTCCGGTCTGTGTATCTTTACCCGGCAGCTGTGACCTTTCTTGTTATCCCAATCATCGTAAAAACGCCCGGAGCAGGCTGCTCCGGGCGTTTTTTACGTACTTCTTACGTCCTATTGCGTTCTTTTCCCCGACATGGTCTGGGAAACCACGCTTTCCATCATATCCGCGCTGAGAGCGCCGGATACGTAGCCGAATACATTTCCGTCCTTATCAATCATAAAGGTTGTAGGGAAGGAACGGATGCCGTACTGGCTGAATATTTCTCCGGTGGTATCCATGACAACCGGGAAAGTATAGCCGTTGTCGGTGAGGAATTTTTCCACCTCTTCCTGGGTGCCGTCCTGGTTATACGGATTCTCATCCGTTTTGGGATTCGCCACTCCTAACACCACCAGATCCTCGCCGTTGCTTCCATATTTTTCATACAGCTTCTGGATATCCGGCATTTCTCCCTTGCAGGGCGGACACCAGGTCGCCCAGAAATTCAAAAATACCGTTTTTCCTTTATAGTCAGAGAGCGTATGTGTCTCCCCGTATTGGTCCACCAACGTAAAATCAGGCGCCTGTATTTTCTCCTCTTCGGTACTTTCCTCTTCCGCCGTCTCCGAAGAAGGGGCATTCGCCGCCTCTCCGTCCGTTCCTGCTGCGGTTCCGCTTTCTCCTGCCCCTTCCGTCCCATTAACGGACTGGGTCTCCTGCACCTGCTCCTGGGTTCCTCCTCCCAGCTGTACCTTGGACAGGTAGCTGGTGATTCCGTTCATAAATCCGGTCAGGGTCATAACACCCATAAGGATCAGCAGGGCGGCACCGATTTTCACGGTATATTTCACCACATTCCTCTTTCTCTTGAAGAAATCGAGGACAGAACCGGTAAAGATGCCTACGGCAAGGAAAGGAATCACAAATCCCAGCGTATAAACGCCGACGAGAAGGAAACCCTTTGCTGAGGAAGCCGAAGAAGATGCCATCAGCAGCACGCTGCCTAGTGTAGGGCCTACGCAGGGCGTCCAGGCAAAACTGAAGGTGAATCCAAGAATCAGCGCCACCAGCGGGTTCATTGAAAACCGATCCAGCCGGAAGGGCAGTCGGTGTTCTCTTTCTATGGTTTCCGAACGGCCGAACACACCCAGCTGATATAAGCCGAACAATATCATGATAATACCGCTGATCCGCGCAAACCAGGCACGGTTCGTGGTAAAGAAACGGCCCATAGCGGTAAAGCCGAATCCCAACAGGAAAAAGGTGAAGCTGACACCCAGCACAAAAAACAGTGTATTCACCATCACCTTTTTACGAGGGTAATGTACATTCCCATTTTCATCCACCGTCTTGGTGCCCCCTGCCAGATAGCTGACATACAAGGGTACAAGAGGCAGCACACAGGGGGAGAAAAAGCTGAGAAGCCCCTGTAAAAATACGGTAATTACCGGAATTCCGGTTTCAACTGACAGACCCATAATCATCTCCTTTTACGTAAGTGTTAGTTAACTGCAGCAAAGAAATCATTGAAGGTTTCGCTCATAGTGGGATGATTGTAAATATTATCCCGCAAAACCGTATAAGGAATCCCTGCATCCATGGCGAGCTTAATCAGGTTAATCAGCTCATGGGATTCGGCACAGTAAAAATGTGCTCCCAGAATCTGCCCTGTACCCGCATCGATCACTGCCTTCAGCATGCCTGTGGTAGCTTTCAGTACACGTGCTCTCGGTGCCGCTGCGGTCTGCAGCCGTGCAACCTTAACCTCATAGCCTGCCTCACGCGCTTGTGCTTCTGTCATGCCGACTCTTGACAACGGGGGATCCAGAAATACGGTGTAGGGCACTGCCCCTCGGTTTTTTGTACTCCTGCTTCCGTCTCCAAGTATCTGTGATTTTACGATACGGCTGTCATCCAGGGAAATATAAGTAAACTGAAGACCTCCCGCCACATCTCCCATTGCCCAGATGTGAGGAACGGATGTACGCAGGCCCTCATCGGTCCAAACCGCCCCCCGCTTTGTCAGCTGGATGCCCGCACGCTCGGGATGCAGTTCTTCCACATTCGGCCTTCTGCCGGTAGCTACCAGAATCGCCTGAACCAGAAGCGTTTCTTCCCTGTCTCCGGATTTGACCGTCACGTTTGCTCCGTCCGGGCCATCCTTCACTTCCGTAACCGCCGAACTGCGGAGAATATGGATCCCCACCTCCGTCATATGCGCAAGCACGGATTCCGCCACTTCCGCATCCTCCCGGGGTATAAAAGCTTCCCCGTCCTGAATTACTGTCACATCCGATCCGAAATTGGAATAGTAAGAGGCAAATTCCAGGCCGATATAGCCGCCTCCTATAATAAGAAGCTTCTCCGGCAGTTCTTCCAGTTCCATCATTCCTTCGCTTGTATAAGCATAACGGCTTTCCTTCAATCCTGCAATAGGGGGAATAAAAGGTTTTGCGCCGGTATTGATAAAAATTTTCTTTCCATACAATTCTTCCCCGGAACCATCCGGATAAGACACCCGGATTTTGTGATCATCCACAAAAGAAGCCGTCCCTGTTATCACTTCCACGCCGGCTCCCACAGCCTTAGCCAGGTTTTTCTGCCGCAGATCCCCTATCACTTCTCTTTTTTCCAGTATCGTCTTTTGATAGCGCTCCGCTTTTTCCTGAAAGCTGCCGCCCATTGCAGCTGACAGCCTTGCACTGTTTTCCAGGAATTTACTGGGAATACAGGCCACATTGATACAGGTTCCGCCATACATTTTATCGGAACGCTCGATAAGAGCTGTTCTCTCCCCTTTCCCGGCCAGTGCGCCGGCCAGCGTTTTTCCGCCCTTTCCAAATCCTATAATAATGTTATCAAATTCCTTCATTGTGCTTCTCCTTTTCTTTTTCCGGAAAACAATTGGGTTTCTATCTCTCCTACGGTAATCTGTTTTAGCTTATCCAGACATAATCCGTCCAGCTCCAGGTAAATTCCGTTCATTACCTCCGCCATACCGGAGGCGATCAGACAGCTCATGTCACTGTCGCCGCTGCGCCACGAAGCGTCCACGAACCGGATGGAAAGCGCCTCCGCAATCGTGTACAATGTTATATCCCCGGCTTTTTCCACACGGGAATAACCGCCTACCTTCCCTTCCTTTGTCTCTACCAGACCGGCCTTTTTCAGCCTGGCCATCACTTTCCTCACACGGGCCGGATTGGTGCAGATATTCGATGCCAGCTCTTCGCTGGGAATGACAGAGCCTTTATGCTTCAAATATACCAGTCCATGCACAGCCACACAAAAATCACTGTTCAATGCTGCATCTCCTTTCTGGCTTTTAACTGTAATTATTTTTTTTACATTTGTTACTGTAACTATATCATTTACAGATAGAGCTGTCAACTATTATTTCTTTTTTTTCTGTGCAGCCTCATTTACAGGTACCGCTGCCTGCAGCTTGCTGCAGGGTATCTGACTTGACAGCACTGCCTGTGTATTTTAAAATCACATCAGACAACGCTATTTCCCGGCCACCCATACTCGAACAGGAGAATCTAAACATATGAATATCATAACCAAACGACTGGAAATAAGACCCTATACCGATGCGGATAAGGATGCTATGATCCGCCTTCTCATGGATGAAAATATAAAGGAAACCTTTATGATCCCCGATTTTCACTCCGCAGAGGAAGCCGCAGGTATGTTCCAAAAACTGAAAGCCCTCTCCTTATCCGGAGAACATGAGGAAGCCGGAATCTATTTAAAAAACCAGCTGATAGGCTTTGTCAATGACGTGGATATTGATGGGGACAGAATAGAAATGGGTTATGTAATAAATCCCGGATACCGTAATTGCGGATATGCAACAGAAGCGATGAAGGGGGTTATCACCTATTTGTTTCAAAAAGGATTTACAGAAATTATTGCTGCCGCTTTTGAAAAGAATACGGCAAGCTTCCGGGTAATGGAAAAATGCGGCATGGCCCGCATTGACAGGACAGAAGATATCGTATATCACGGAAGCCTTCAGCATTGTCTGTACTATTCCATAAAAAATAACTGCCCGGGAAAACAAAAACAGATTTTTGAAGCGCTTCTGTAACCAACGGACGAACAGGGAATCTCCCCGGGCCGGAATACCGGCCCGAATATCCCCTTCCTCATCCTTCCGGCTGCCCGGCTATCCGTTCTCCGGCGGTTTCACCGTTGCTCCTGTTTTCCCGGGCCATCGCTTTGTTCTCAGAACCTAAAAGGAACGGGCAGATATCCCTGCACCGATGACAGCTGATGCGCCAGTCTTCCTTTACTTCACCAAAAGCATAAGCCCAGCAGGCATTTTGATCCATTTCCGGGCTTTCCAATGCGTTCACCGGACAGATATCCACGCACCTGCCGCAGTTGGAGCAGATATTCTCCTTTTGATCATCCGCTTCCAGCACAAGCTCCGTCAATAGCAAACTGAGCCAGACCATACTCCCATATTCCGGGGTAAGCAGCAGGGTATTTCTGCCGATTGTACCAAGCCCCGCCGCCTGGGCCGCATGTTTTACGGAAACAATACTTCTCCATCTCCCCGTTTTTTTGTCTCGCTCCGCACCGTTCGTCCTTATGGGTACCGCAAGGATATGAAGCTTTTCCATATCCGCACAGAATTGGACCGCCATTTTATCCATTTTGTCGGATAAAATATTCCTGACTACCGTATAAGGCACCCCGGATCCGCAGGCCAATGTTCCCGCGGGGAAACGGCAGGCGAATACGATGACCGATTGGCAGGAGGGTAGGACATCCCGCGGATGATATCCCTCCGGCGCGCCGTCAAACCGGTCTATCCCTGCTATCCCGCACAAATCCGCTCCCAATGCATATAATCTTTCTTTGATTTCCTTTTCCGTTTTTCCCATCAGCTAATCCTCCCTGTCATGCCTATGGCTGCTCCGCTCCGGAAGCCTTTCCCTTATCATAACAGGTATCTGCGACAGCTATATGTCGTAATTGGATAAAAATTGTTGCGAGGTTTGGATCAATTCTTTTTTATATACCTCCGGCCCCACTACCCGCACCCTGTCTCCAAAACTGAGCAGCAGTGCTTTCCAAAGCCGTTCTCCGGGCGGGACATGAATGAAAATCCTGCACTGCTCATCCCCCAGCCTTTCTATTGGGCAGTCCGGAAAAAATTCCTCCATAAGCCCGGTTTCCTTTTCAGAAAAATGTACCTCAATGGCAATACAGGTCTGATAATAGGCGGTTTCCGACTCCTTCATCCGTTCCCGGATATCTCCATGCTCTTTAGTCCCTCTCCTCTCTTCTGTTCGGATATCCCGCATTCTGGCAATCTTATAGGTCCGGTATGCCTGCCGGTACTCCGAATAGGCAAACAGATACCATGCATACCATTTATAATGGATGGCCAGCGGCTCCACCTTTTGATCCGATGATTCCCCGTCCGCCTTCTGATAGGAAAAGGTAACAAGTCTCCTGTCCTCTATCGCTTTCTCGAGAAGCCGGTTCGTATCCTGAACCTTTTTATTTTCCCTGGAAACACTGAAATCCCAGAAAACCTTCTGTCCTCCTTCTTTTTCCACAATCGCGTTGTATTTTTCAAGAAGCCCGTCCAGCGTAGTATTTGTATAAGATGTGGCAAGGCTCTCCAGGGCCTTGCGTATCATCTGCTGTTCCTCCTCCCGGATATTCAGGTTTTTCATCTTATAAGTCGGCAAAATGGAGTATCCCCCATATTTTCCTCCCACGGCATATACCGGTATCCCAATAGAGGAAATGCTGACCATATCCCTTTGAATGGTCCGTACGGATACGCCGAACCGTTCCGCCAGATAACTGGCCGAAACATTATCATGATTGACTATGTAAATAATAATTTCCAGCATTCTGTCGATTTTCATCGCCGTCTCCTGTCTTTCCCCTATAAAGCCCGCGGCAAAAGCCGCAGGGAAAAAATAATCCTGCGGCTTTTTATAGGTATAGTATTGTATTCTTATGACAGCATCAGCGCTGTACCCTTCCTGACGCATCCCCGCCTGCAAGCTTGCATACTTCATCCACGGAAACCATATTGAAGTCGCCTTCAATGCTGTGCTTCAGACAGCTTGCCGCCACCGCGAATTCGATAATCTGCTGGGGTTCCATATTCTGCAGGCAGCTGTAGATCAGGCCTGCCCCAAAGGAATCTCCGCCGCCGACACGGTCCACTATATGCATCAGGTAATTTTTGCTGAAATAATATTCCGTTCCGTCATACAGCATTGCCGCCCATTTATTATCGTTGGCGGAGATAGAGCTTCTCAGGGTAATGGCAACCTTGCTGAAACCAAAACGGTCGGCCAGCTGCTTCGCCACATCCTTATAGCCCTCATGGTTCACCTGGCCGCTGGTTATATCCGTATCGGCGGCCTTGATGCCGAATACGTCGCCGGCATCTTCTTCATTGGCAATGCAGACGTCCACGTACTTGCAAAGCTCACCCATTACCCGGCCCGCTTTTTCTTTGCTCCAGAGCTTATTTCTGTAATTCAAATCACAGCTTACGGTGATGCCCTTTTCTTTTGCCTTTTTTACCGCTTCCATACAGATCTCCGCAACGTTTTCCCCAAGTGCAGGCGTAATTCCGGTAAAATGGAACCAATCCACCCCTTCAAAAATCTTATCCCAGTCAAAATCCTCCTTAACCGCCTCTGCAATAGAAGAGCCTGCACGGTCATAAATAACTTTGGAAGGACGCTGGCTGGCGCCTTTTTCCAGATAATAAATACCGACACGGTTTCCGCCCCTCACGATATCGGAAGTATCCACACCGAATTTCCGTAAAGAATTCACCCCTGCCTGTCCGATTTCATGCTTGGGAAGCTTGCTTACGAATTTGGACTCCAGACCGTAATTGGCCAGGGATACAGACACGTTTGCTTCCCCGCCCCCATAAGTCGCCACATAATTTTCCGCCTGCACAAAACGGTAGTAGCCCTCCGGTGCCAGCCTCAGCATAATCTCTCCAAATGTTACTACTTTGCTCATGATTTCCTCACCTTTCTTTTTCAGCCTTCGCTCCTGTAAGTATTGTTATTTCTGTACCAGATGTACGGCAAAGCCGCCCACTTCTTCCTTCAGATAAATAGCCTTCAGGTTCCCCTTTTCATCATACTTGGCGCTGGAGGGATTAAATTCCACGCCCTGGTTTTCCAGATAATTTACGGCTCTTTCAATATAGTTGGTGCGGATGCCGATATGTCCCTTTGCGCCAAGTCCGGGAGCTTTCATTACCTCCACGGCCGTTCCTGCAAATACGGATGCGGATCCGGTTTTCTTCCCAAACCCGAATATGGACTCAAAACGTCCGGCGGTATGATCCGCCGCTTCCCCGTCGGTTTCGTTGATTCCCACATGGGCCAGCTCAAAGCCCAGCATCAGTTCAACCGCTTCCCTTGTCAGCGCTTCTATCTTGTCAAACTCACCGGCTTTAATCAAATCATCCTTTACCATCCAGCTTCCGCCGCAGGCGATGATCTTATTGAAGCTGAGATATTCATTCAGGTTCTTGGCACTGATACCGCCGGTGGGCATAAATTTCATATTTACATAAGGAGCGGACATCGCCTTGATCATGGCAAGTCCTCCTGCCGCTTCCGCCGGGAAAAACTTTACCACATCCAGCCCCAGGGAAATGGCTGTCTCAATATCGCTGGGATTCGAGCAGCCGGGGGTTACGGGGATTTTATTATCCACACAATATTTAACCACCTCCGGGTTCAGCCCCGGGCTGACGATAAAGGTTGCTCCCGCTTCCATGGCTTCATCAACCTGCCCGGTGGTAAGAACCGTACCCGCTCCCAGGAGCATGTCCGGAAACGCCTTGCGGATAGCTGCAATAGCCCCCGCCGCCGCCGGTGTTCGGAACGTAACCTCCGCACAGGGAAGCCCGCCGTTTATCAGGCTTTCTGCCAGCGGCACCGCATCCTCCACCCTGTCAAGCTTTACCACAGGGACAATACCTATTTTTCTGATTTGCTCCAATACTTCGTTCATTCTGATTCCTCCCCTTTATTCAGGTTATTAACTATTTTCTCCTGCCCTATTATAACATATATAGTAATTTTTCAATACCTTTACCATACTATATTCTTTACTATATCATGTTATTTTCTCCCGGTCATGTTGGTTTTTTTCGAAAATATTGTTTTTTATGAACCGCTGCCGGGGCGGCGGCACAAGGGGCCCTGAATGGTAACGAATTGTTACACAGGGAATGGGGAAACTGAAAATACAGCTTGTATTTTTTTACGGTATCTGTTATTCTCTTATTATTATAGAAATCCTATAAAATTCTTGTTGAATCATTGAGAGATCTCTCAAATAATCCTTTAAAAAGAACCAAATTATGATTGATTTTTTACGTACAGCAGTATTATAATAAACAGGAGAAACCTATGGGTAAAAAAGATATTATCCTGAATGATTTTATTGCGGATCCGCATATATTTGCAGATCTTATAAACGGGTGCTGTTTTCATGGAAGCAGGGTAATACAGCCGGAAGAACTTCATCCGCTGGATTGTGCACAAGCCACCAAAAGCAAACAGTTTCGGGATATTAAGAAGCTGCTGTACCGCAACGCCCCTGCTGCCGTATTAGCCGTAGAGAACCAGGAGCACAGGGATTTCCGGATGCCGGTACGGTGTATGCGGTATGATGCGGACGAATACGGACGGCAGATTAAAGCAATAATAGCCGACCATAAGGAAAGAAAAGGCGTTGCTTATTTTGATGAAGCAGACTTGCTCCTTCCCGTTTTCACTATCGTTGTTTATTATGGAAGCGAAGAGTGGCAGCATCCGGCATGCATTCACGATATTCTGGATTTTTCCGGAGTTCCCACACTTCTGCGCCAGGAAATCCCGGACTATCCGCTTCGGGTATATTCGGTTAAAAAGGATATGGATGTCGATTTATTCCATACGGAGTTAAGAGAGGTTATGGGCATCCTGCAGCGGGTTGATGATACAAAAGCTATGAAAACATTTATATCCGAAAACAAAGATGCTTTTTCAAAAATGACAGAACGGGGTTTTGAAGTGATTGTCACCTGTACGAATTCCCGGAAACTTAAGAAATACAAGATGGAACAATCGGAAGGAGGTGTGGTTGATATGTGTAAAGCATTTGATGAATGGATGGAGGACTGTCGGGATGAGGGTGCCAAAAAAGGGGAATCCAGGCTTGCCCTTCTAATCCAGAAACTGGCCGAAGAGGACAGGATCCCTGATATTCTGCGGGCAGCAGAAGATGCTGCCCTGCGAAAAAGGCTGTACAAAAAATATGGACTGTAACCTGTTTTCCAGGTTCTTTCCGGGTCAGATACCAGGCGGCGCCGCATCCAGACATTTTATCTGCGTATCCTAAAAATATTTCGGAATGGCGCCTGCCGCCTATATTCCCAAAGGATCTGCTCTCATTCCTACTCCCCGTCATCCTTCTCAAAATATTTATCCCGCCACTTTCTCCCGATCTGCTGAAGACGTATTGCAGTCTGCGCCAGTTCATCATACTGTCGTTTAGCCGCAAGAAGCTGCTTTTCATATCCTTCCTTACATTTGGAAAGCTTTTCTTCGTATTCCCCCCGCAGACGGGTAACCTTCCCTTCATACTCTTTCCTGCACTGGATTAGGCGTTCCTCCCTCTCCTGCTGCAGCTCTCCCAGTCTGGCCAGCGCTTCTGCCTGTATCTCTTCCTTCTGCAGTTCCCAGCCCTCCCGGTCCTCCTGCCAGGCCGCCTGAAGGCGGTTCAGCCTGCGTCCGTGCTCTTCTTCTCCCAGTACCTTTCGTTCCTCGAAAATAAGCTCCTGCTTCCATTCAAATATCCGCAGTTCACCGCTGGTCCTATCCGCGCAGGTCAGTATGGTGCCTGGATCCGTCGTGATTATCCGGTAATCCACAGGTACAAAAGCCGCTTTCCCTGAAGGCGGGGTTTTTAGGTTTACGCCATTTCCTGCGCTGTCGGGCTGGCCTGTCTTTTTTCCGTCCTCGCTGTCACTGCTTTCCATCTCAAATATCACACCGCGCCGGTTCTCCTGATAAGGCATACAGACATAAAGGCCGTATCCCTTATCTCTTCCGGAATACGCCTGATAGAAGAGATACAGCTCCCCGTCCCGTACCACCAGACGCAGGTTACAGAAGCCATACCCCAGCGGGCCGGCTGTAAGGATAATCCTCGCGGGACCGGCTCCCAGGGTATCCAGAATAACATTATGATCCAAATCCTCATATACATAGCATACCGTATCCCGGAAAACCCCCGCTTCGAAATGGGCCAGATAATCTCTCCTCACTTCTGTAGGTATCATGCCTCTTGCAAAAGGCAGAAAACAATATAATACGGAATTTCCCTGTGCATACAGCGCCACTCTTTGTCCGTCCGACATCTCCAATATCTGGTAAGCCATTCTGCATCCTCCTCCTTTTTCCTTTTCATAGGAACCATTCAGACTGTTCCTTATCCCCTCTCATAAATATATTTCCATTCCCGAACAAAAAGAAGCAGAGTGCATAGGATATAGTAAGTATTTTTATAAGGAGCATTCCATATGCCTAACTGCAAATCCAAAAGCTGTAAATGCTGCTCAAAAAGATATGTGAGCTGCGGCATTGACAAAAAAGGAAAATGTCTGGACGTCTGCACGGACCCCATATGCGGTGATCCCGACTGTCTGACAGTCCTCACCCCTGTTGTTTATGATGAGCTTGGCATCAATCTCTGCCGGAACATTCCCATGGAAGCACCCGTAACCAATGTGGACAGCATTTCCGTACAGGTTATGGATATTTGTTTTGAAACCTATGGGGAAACAGCGGTCACTGCTGAACCCATCAGCGGACGCCCCAACTGTTATCTTGTAACACTGACTAACCTTCAGGTTGTCTTTTTTGTTACCTTTTACGACTGCGCAAAAAGGGTTCTCGCAACACAGGTCGTAACTGCCAATTACCTCCCTGCCAATGAGACCTCCCCGGAATACGAATATATGGATGAAGATACCAACCCCACTTCCGTGGAGCTGGAAATTTACGCCCCCTACGGGGTTGCACATGCCAATGAACCCTGCCTTCCGGCTATCGTTCATGTTATCGGTTTCGGCTGTGATAATACAGCCCTGTCCCAGGGTCTGAACCTGATTGCTATTCCCAAAGTCCTGAATTTTGATCCGGAGGAATGTATGGCTACCATAGGTTTGAGTGTTATTCTCAAATCCGTTTATTTCTCCCAGTACAAAATTCCCCACAGCGGAAAAGCAGTGGTGCCCAAAGCATGTACCCGCCCTACCGACGACACTATCTGTCTGGATTTTGTCTGCGGAGACCTGCTCGATCTGGCAATCAAGCCGTTGGAACTCGGGCCCCCGAAATACGAAGAGACTCTTAAGGATTCCTGTGACGTTCCCTGTGACCCCTGCTGCTGCGCCTCCTCAGGTTCCCAATGCAGCCCGCCGCCCGCACAGCCCACGGAAAACGATTAAGTTACGGCAGCCAAAAAGGTGCTGCCAGGCCGGTAATCCTGCCGCAGCACCTTTTATGCTGTTGTTCCCTCTTCCCTTTTTGGAGAAACACCAAACGTTACTTCAAAATTTTCAGCTCATATCGCCCTGCTTCCGGAAATGTGATAAAATAAGATTGACAAATACCGATTTTTCCTGCGGCATGCTGCCGCACGGCAAAAGAAAGGACATGCTATGACGATAAATGATAAAATAAAATATCTTTCCGCCCCTCTTCCGGAAGATATCCAAAGCTACATCAGCAGCGGTTATTATGACCGGGCAATTTCCCTCATCGACAGCCGCCTATCCTCCGGCTGCCCGGAGGCGCTGCAGGGCAGGCTTGAACTGGAAAAAGTCAGACTTATCCACCTTCCTGCTGATTTTCCCTACACTTATCCCCAGGCACTGGCCCTTATCCGGAATACCATTCCCACCTTCACGGAGGAGGAATTCCAGGCACTGGAAACGGCGGGCCGGATCGATTTTCTTTTTCTTAACGGGGAAAAACGATATTTCCATCGTTTCTTTGAAACGCTAACGGCAACACATCCGGATATCGCTCTCCGTTCCAATCCGGCCCTGGCGGAAGAATCCGCCCGCAAGGCCGCGTTCCGGTTGAAAACCATCCGTCAGATCAAAGAAAAAGGGGCACTCCGGTATCACATCCATATCCGGGCAGGTCTTGAGATCCAAGATGCTTTCTTCGTGCCGGGAAAAGAAATCCTGGTACACCTCCCGGTGCCCAAAGAAGATTATCCCTCTTCCAATGTGCGGATCCTGCGTACAAGCCATAATCCGTTTTCTCTGGATACGGCCCATTCGCCTGCAAGGACCGTTGCTTTTCGGGAAACGCTTATAAAAAATGAAGCGTTCTGGGTGGAATATGAATATGACAGCACCATACGCTACCAACAGCCCGATCCCGCTCTTGCCGGACATAAGGACGGCCCGCAGAGCGCGGCAGCCGTTGTTTCCCCCGTCCCGTCGGATTCCGATACGGGCGAGGTGCCGCCGCACATCTGTTTTACCCCTTTCCTGCGATCCCTTGCCGCAGATATCATCGGCGGTGAAACCAATCCGCTGGAAAAAGCCAGGAACATATATGATTACATAACCACTCACATCAAATATTCCTTTATGAAGGAATACTTTATGCTCCCCTGTATTCCGGAATATTGTGCGGTGAACCGGAAAGGGGACTGCGGCGTGCAGGCGCTTCTCTTTATTACGCTCTGCCGCATTGCAGGCATTCCGGCACGCTGGCAGTCCGGTCTGTCTGCCACGCCGGAATCCATCGGCCCTCATGACTGGGCACAGTTCTATGTGGAGCCTTTCGGCTGGCTTCATGCAGACCTTTCCTTCGGAGGAAGTGCCTTCCGTGCCGGGGATGAGGAACGCCGTGCCTTTTATTTCTGCAATCTGGATCCCTTCCGTATGGTGGCGAACACCGCATTCCAGGCACCTCTCAGACCAGTCAAACAGGGCCTTCGTGCAGACCCTTACGACAATCAGGTGGGGGAATGCGAAATTGACGGCACAGGCTTATACGGCACCCAGTTTCACTATTACCACAAAATGATCGACATCCATCCGGTTCCCTGATATGTTCCCGGTCCGCGGCTATTCCATAACAAACGCCTGCCTCCTCCGTGAAGTCCTGGTTCTTTCGGTGGGATACAGGCGTTTTCTCTTGTTTTTATCAGTAAAAAACGGAATAAAATATACATGCATGTCCGGCTACCGCAGGAACGGCGGCATTCAGGCGGAATATCAGTCTCTCCATTCCGTATTCTTCCCGCCGCTTCTCAGTCCAGATGGAAAACGGTCTGCAAATCGATACTTACCGGACTGTTATCCGGGTTTGTTTCCATAATATCCGCCATATAATCCCACCATTTCCGGTTGATTGCGGTATCCGCCCCTCTGGCCCAGAGTTCTTCGTCCGCAATCTCTATACAGCCGAAAAGAGTCAGGGTCTCTCTGTCCAGAAAAATGGTATAGTTCTTACCGCCGTGCTCATGGATCATGTCCTTCATCTCCGGCCAGAGCAGGTTATGGCGTTTTTCATATTCCGCTTCCTGTCCTTCATAGAGCTTCATTTTAAATCCCTTAATCATATTTCCTCCATTTCCACCCGGAACCGGCATTTTCTCATCCACGGCTTACCGTTGTCCGCCGGCACCTCCCAGGTTATACAATATACCTCTTCCTCCACACCCTTATGGTTTGCGTGTTTTTTGGCTTCAAGGCCAATGCTTCCTTCCAGATCCTCAACCGTTATCCGGCAGCCATATTTTCTGCCCGCAATATGTATAATGTTCCCGGTAATTTCGGGATAATATTGCGTGACCAGGTTTTCCTTCATGGAAACCGGGCTTTCCCCCTTTTCCCTGCCTTCCAGCACATCTTCCACAAGAAGGGTTTCCTTCACCGGATCATAGCGCAGGCTTCGCACAAGCTCCTTCACCTGTTCCTTTCCATAGGCTTCCCCGAAGGAAAGTACGGTCCCGCCCCGGCCGTCTGCCTCAAACCAGCGGCACGCATATTGCCGGCCGGCCTTCTGCCCCTCTCCGTCAAGAATCGGAACGCTGTGTCCAAGAGACTGGTTACACAGGATTTCATACCTTTTATCACCAAAATAATCCCGGGTGTATTCTCCCGCTCCCAGATCCGTCAGAAGCATTTCCTCTCCGGCCAGATACAGGAAACTCCCCACATCATTATGGTTATGAGGCTCCCCGTTATTTCCGCCCTTCACAGCCATACCCCCGCCGGATAATCCCCGGCAGATGCTCCACTGCGCTCCGGGCAGGACCAGACAGTCCGCATCCCCGGCATCCCCGTTCTTTGCCGGAAGCATCCCTTTTTCAGCCCGGTCCAGATATTCCCTGGTCCAAAGCACATCCCGGTAATTCGCCATAAACCGGTAACAGCTGTCATTGTCAAAACCGCCCGCGCAGGACAGGGGAGGTATTTCCACTTCAGCATACCTCATTGCCAGAAAACATGTCAATCCCATTTTATAGGTATCTCTGCTGTCTCCATCTGAAAAACTGAGCGTCCTTCCCGAAGGGAAATAACACTTCTGCTGGAAGCAGGCAATCTGCCGGCATACGGCTCCCTCCATCAAATCGGTTCCGCCGTCCGTATACCGGTAAAGCTTATCGGCAAAGCCGGTATAGTAGGTCATCCCATAAGTAAAGTAACCCAGTCCCTCCATACATGCCCCGTCCCCGGAAAATCCCGCAATATAGGATTCCAGGGAACAGACTATACGATCCAGGAGAGGCCTCAGAACCTCCGGCTTATCCTGCAGCAGATAGATCGCCGCACAGCCGATACTGCCGCAGCATACCGCATTCCAGTTATTGTCCCCGCCTTCCCACCATGCATAAGGCGCCGGAGCTTCCATAAACGGCTTAAGCACCCTTCGGTATACATTCTCCCGCACCTTTACACACAAAGCCGGCGGCAGACGGTCCCCAAGCCCGCTGATGATTTCCGAAAGTGCCTGGGCTGTCTCCGAAGCGAACAGATCCACACAATTACGCCAGTCCGCATCCTCCTTCCGGTTGATATGGGCGGGAAGCGCCCAGCATTCCTCTTCACAGATACCATCCAGGACTTCCTCCAGCTTTTTCAGATATACCTCCTTCCCCTCCAGCAGGGAAAGGCATCCGAAAACGGCGAGCATTTTGCGCCGTGCGAAATATACCGCTTCGTAGGTAAGCCGGTTGCCTGTTGTTTCATACAGTGAAAACATGGCTTCATCCGCCTCGGGCATCGGCTTATCCAGAAGCGCTTCCCCATGGGCCTGCAGACAGGCGGTATATTCCTGCAGATAAATTTCCAGTTCCCGGATGCTGATCCCGTTATTCCTCATCGTATGATCCCCCATTCTATTCTTCCTCCTCAGTGGCAGTGCGGACATTTCCGAACCATAACCCTGCCTATACTTCTTTTCCGTATACCTCTATCTGGGTCAGCGCCGGGAACGGCGACGGATCGTCCGCCTTGATCAGTTCCCCCATTTCCAGCCAGGTAATGGTTTTCTTTTCAAAGGAAAAGGTATGAGGAAGGACCGACTTCTCCATGGGAAGCTGCATATGGCTGCCGTCGGAAAACGTGATTTTCCCGTCCACCCACCAGTTGTCATGCGGGAAATCCGCCCGGGTATACAGCACTATCGTATCCACCTCAACAGGCCGGCCGAAATCCAGCCTGATTTTGGCATCCTCCTGCCGGTTGATTCCCCAGGAAGCATAAGGCCATTCCCCGTGGGAACGGTTTTCCGTCACTCCGTCAATGGCATTCATCGCCGCAAACACGGATTCCCCTCTCGTTTCCACATTGGCGGATGCTTTTGGATAGCACACCTGGTTCCCATGCTGATCATTTACATTCACCGCCTGATTGCGGTATTGATGGATTTCAAAATCCTTTGCCTTTTTTGCGCACAGAAGATGCTTCTCCCCGGAAAAAACCTTCGGAGAATAGCAGACTCTTTTTTCCCCGAAAGGAATGGTATATTCATAAGTACCGGTAAGGTATACCAGAGATTTCCCCAGCGCATCGTCCAGCTGAAGCCACAGCCGGCAAGGCGTTTCCGTGGTTTCCACCACAATTTTATCCCCTTCCTCATAGGCAAAGGGCACTGCCAGGTTTACTTCCGCTTCCCCGCTGCTCATACCCTTAACCTGATTATCTTTATCCTTTATTTTTAAAGTAAGCATGTTTATTCCTCCCGTCATCTTTATTACGCTTCCCTGCCTTCACCATTGCACTTTTTACGATAGCAGTAAGGGCCTTCCCCGCTGCGCGCACAGGAAGGCCCTTTAAGCTGCTTATTCCATATACAGGGCATTTATCTTACCCTGCTTTGCTGTCAGTCAAATTCCCCGCCGGACATAACTTACTGCGGCTGCTTTCCGATATAAGCCAGAATACCGCCATCCACATAAAGGACATGTCCGTTGACAAAATTAGAAGCATCGGATGCCAGGAACACAGCGGGTCCCTGAAGGTCTGCGGTATCTCCCCAGCGCGCCGCAGGCGTTTTGGCAATAATAAACTGGTCGAACGGGTGCCTGCTGCCGTCAGGCTGGATTTCACGCAGAGGCGCCGTCTGAGGTGTTGCGATATACCCTGGCCCGATACCGTTACACTGAATATTGAACTCACCGTATTCCGAAGCAATATTCCTGGTAAGCATCTTCAGTCCGCCTTTGGCTGCCGCATAAGCGGATACCGTTTCACGCCCCAGCTCGCTCATCATGGAACAGATGTTAATAATCTTGCCGTGTCCCTTCTTAATCATGCCGGGAATAACAGCCTTGGATACGATAAACGGTGCATTCAGATCCACATCGATCACCTGACGGAACTGATCCGCGCTCATCTCCAGCATAGGGATACGCTTGATAATACCGGCATTGTTTACCAGAATATCAATAACACCTACCTCTTCTTCGATTTTCTTAACCATGCCGGCTACCGCATCTTCATCGGTAACGTCGCACACATAGCCGTGCGCCTCAATTCCTTCTTCCTTATAAGCGGCAATCCCCTTATCAACCAGTTCCTGCTTGATGTCGTTAAACACAATAGTCGCTCCGGCCTGCGCATAGGCGGTTGCGATAGCAAAGCCGATACCATAGGATGCTCCTGTTACCAGAGCCACTTTCCCTTCCAGTGAAAAATCATTTAAAATTCCCATTTCCAATTCCTCCTTGTTTTGGCATGGTTACATCAGTTCCGTCATTTTAACGCCGTCCATATCATCAAAAGCCTGGTTTTCCCCGACCATCCCCCATATAAAGGTGTAGGCTCTGGAACCGCTGCCTGAATGGATGGACCAGCTGGGAGATATCACCGCTTCCTCATTTCTTACAACGATATGTCTTGTTTCCGTCGGCTCTCCCATGTAATGCATAACGAACGCATCCTCGGGAAGATCAAAATACAGATAAACCTCCATCCTTCTGTCATGCGTATGACAGGGCATGGTATTCCATACGCTTCCCGGCTTCAGGGATGTCATTCCCATAACCAGCTGACAGCTTTCCACCTGACCGGGAAGGATATATTTGCAGATCACCCTGTGGTTGGATTCCTCCAGGCTTCCCAATTCCACCTTGTTTTCCTCCTTAATAATAACCACACCATCCTCCGGCGTTCCTTCCCTCTTAATCAGTACCGTGGGATACGCGGTATGTGCCGGCGCACTGTTCAGATAGAACTTCGCGGGATTGCTCCCATCCGCACTTTCAAAACTGATATCCCTGGCCCCCATGCCGATATACATGCCTTCCCTGGGCGCTACCTCATACACCTTGCCGTCAATGGTTATGCTTCCCGCACCGCCGATATTGATAACCCCCAGCTCTCTTCTCAGCAGGAAATATTCCGCGCGAAGCTCGTCTCCTGCCGTAAGCACCAGCTTTTTCCCAACCGGAGTTGCCGTCCCTGTAATAATGCGATCAATATGGCTGTATACCAGCTTGATCTCATCGGCTGCAAAAAGCCCCTGGATCAGGAACTCCTCACGCAGCCTTTCCGTCGTATAATACTTCACATCCTTCGGTGATGACGCCGTCCTCAATTCCATTTCTTCCATACCTCCTGACTTTGGTAATCCTTGTTACCACACATAACCCGGAAACACATAACCCTTCCGGGTGTTCTACACTGTTGTAACAATCATAACATTCTTTATATTCCGGTTCTTGTGTTATTTTCTCTAAAATCTTGCTTATTCTGAACTTATGTCGTATACTGTACAAAAAGGGAGGTTTTGCAGTCTCCCCCAACCGCACAACTGCCAAATTCCCTGCAAAAAGCCCGCATAACAGGGGAATCTTTTGTAACAGTTCACACAGATCGGAACCGTTACAATCTATTACTAATCCATAGAAAGGACAACGCATATAAATTATGAAAGAATACAGCTCCTGCAAATCAGCAATCCAGTCATGCATAGAAAACAAAAGCTTTGCGGTAGCTCATCTATATAATGACGAGAAGCCCATGGATATGCATATCCACGACTGCTATGAAATTTACTATTCCATTTCCGGCGGCAAACAGTTTCTCATCGACAACCGTTTTTATGATATCCAGCCCGGGGATATTTTTTTTATCAACCAATACGAAAGCCATTATCTCTCCCAGATTGACCAGGCCGTACATGAACGGATCGTCCTGTCCATCTATCCCGATTTTTTAAAAAGCCTGTCCTCCTCCGCCACGGATCTCAATACCTGCTTTCACTACAGAGGAAGTGAAATCTCCCATAAGCTCCACCTGACCGAAGAGGATCAGAACCGCTTCCGCTATTTTGTCCACAAACTGACGGGATTTACGGGCTTCGGCGCAGATCTGGAAGAAAGGGCGGTTTTCACCGAACTCATGGTTTTCCTGAACCGTATCTTTTACAACAAAAGCACAGCGGATAACCTGCTGACAGATACGGCCGCATACCACACCCAGGTGGATGATATCCTCACCTTCATCAACCAGAATATCGACTCCCAGCTGAGCATTGACGACCTTTCCGCCCATTTTTACCTCAGCAGCTCCTACCTGTGCCGTATCTTCAAAGCCGCCACGGGCACTACCATCAACAAATATATCACCGCCAAACGGATTACCGTAGCCAAGTCCCTGCTGACCACCGGCTACTCCGTAACCGAAACCTGCGAATTATGCGGCTTCAACGATTACAGCAACTTCCTCAAAGCCTTCACCAAGGCCGTGGGCATATCTCCCAAAAAATACGCCCAGTGTTCCGTCAGCTGATTCCTCAAACCTGTCATACCAATATGGCAGGTATTTCTGCGAGCCTTGCGCAGCTCCAGTCAGCTTCACAACTGCCTGCCGTATGTACTAAAACCGTTTTCATACCCACCTCATGTCCTCCCCGGATATCCGCAATGGGATTATCTCCGATCATATAACAAATCTCAGGATCACCCGCGGCCCGCAAAGCCCGTTGGAATATCTCCGCACGTGGCTTTTCATATCCCACAGCTGACGAAACAACATACCCTGCAAAATAATTCCCCAGCCCCAAACGCTCCACAACCCGGGGAAGTTCCGGGAAATTATTGGACACAATATAATTTAGATACCCCCTTTCCAGGCACTCCCTCAAAACTCCCTCCGCATCCTCATACAACCTGTAATTCCGAAAATCCAGAATCAGCCCCCTGAAAAACTCCTCCATCTCCGGATAAAATACCCGAGGTATACCATATCCCTCAAAAAAAATCTCGAACCTCCCAAATAACCTCCGCCACCAACAACCACCAATTTCGTTCTCATAAGAAACCTCGGGCGAATACCAACTACATGCCCTATGCAAAAACCGCCTCATATCCCCTCTCTCTATTTCGAAGCCAAATCTTCTCACCGTCCTATCCAAAGCATCCAGAAAAGACTCATTCGGATAAATAATGGTACCATCAAAATCCCAGAACAAAACTCTCTTCAAAATCCCCTCTCCTTCCATTCCTTCCCATCCAACACTACCTCAGCCCCCGGGAGAGAAAAATGTCCCTGCCGCCCTGCCGGAAGCCCCCGGGAACGGACTCCTTCTTTCCGGCTCCCTCTTAGACCATGAAGATGAGACAAAAAATTATGGAAGGCTTTCCTGACATAATTTTTGCCCTTGGCTCATCGCAATGCCCGGTCTAATGGGAGCCGGAAAGAAGAAGTCCGTTCCCGGGGGCTTCCGGCAGAGCCGGCAGGGACATTTTTCTCTCCCGGGGGCGCCGCCCTTATTCCGACACCTGCGCCTTCTGAAGCCTGTAATAAAACCCTTTCCCCCTCATCAGTTCATCATGAGTCCCCTGCTCCACGATTTCCCCTTCATGGATGACCAGTATCAAATCCGCATTCCGGATAGTGGAAAGACGGTGGGCAATAGCAATAATAGTCCGCTTGCCCGTAAGTCTGTTGATAGCCTTCTGAATCTGCCTTTCCGTTTCCACATCTACCGACGCGGTGGCTTCATCCAGAATGATAATGGGGGACTGCCTCAAAATAGCTCTTGCGATAGCCACTCGCTGCTTCTGCCCGCCGGACAGCCGGAGTCCCCTCTCGCCCACCTTTGTTTCATACTGTTCCGGCATATGCATAATATCCTCGTGGATATTGGCCGCCTTCGCCGCCGCTTCTATTTCGTCCCGGGACGCATCCGGCTTTGCGTAACCGATGTTCTCAGCAATTGTCCCGTTAAACAGAAAGGTGTCCTGAAGCACCGGCGATATATTCCGCCGAAGGCTTTGCAAGGTCGCCTTCCGGATATCCGTTCCGTCAATCCGGATTTCCCCTTCCACCGGATCATAAAACCGGGACAGCAGCTGGGTCATCGTCGTTTTCCCCACCCCGGTAGGCCCCACAAGAGCCACCATCATTCCCGGTTCACAGGAAAACGATATCTTTTTCAGTACCGGTATTTTATTGCCATAGTGGAAGCTGACCTGATCGAACGAAATGCTCCCTTTTACATTCTCCAGTTCCACAGCATCCTCTTCCTCCCGGATTGCCGAGGGCGTATCCAGAATCAGGGTAACACGCTCTGCCCCCGCCAAAGACTGCTGCAGGTTTTCCAGCAGGTTAGCCAGCCCGGAAACCGGGGCGTAGAACAGGGACAGATACAGGACAAAGGCCACAATATCCTCAACGGACAGCTGCCCTTTATACGCAAGCAGTCCGCCGAAAAACACCACCAGAACCGTTCCCACGGAAGACAGGAATTCCACACAGGGATGAAATACGGCACTGGCCCGCAGCGCACGGAGCATAGCCCTTACCTGCTCATAGTTTTTCTTTTTTACCAGTCCGCTTTCGAATTCTTCCTGTCCGAAGGACTGGATTTCATGAAGCCCCGACAGATTATCCTGCAGTTTGGCATTCAGTTCGCCCATACATCGCTGGGATGCCTTAAAGAACGGCCTCACCTTTTTTGCGAATATTACGCCGGAAAACAGGATCAGCGGAATGGGACAGCAGGTAATCAATGCCAGCCGCCAGTTAATGACCAGCAAAATAAGGAGCACCCCTGCAAAGGTTACCAGATTCGTTACCATTTCAGGAATCATGTGGGCATAAAGCAACTCAAAATCCCTGGTATCGTTCACCACCCGGCTCATTAAATCCCCGGTCTGTTTATCATGGAAGAAACCCAGATCCAGACTCTGCAGCTTGTCATACATCCGGCTTCTGAGATCACCCACCAGATACCAGGCCGCCTTATGGGCCAGATAATTACTCAGGAACCGGAATACCACACGGAACAGATACAGCGCCAGCAAAAGCAGCGTAAGTCTGACAATAATTGCCAAAGAGGTTTCGCCCATCCCTTTTTCCACAATACCAGTCATGGTTGACAGCACCTTGGGGGCTGCCAGATTTACTGCCGTCAGGCAGAGCGTTGCTACAATAGCCCATACATACAGCCCCTTATACCGGGACGCTTCCTTGGTAAGCTTCCATAACATTTTCATTGCCCTGTGCACTCCTTTGTTTTATGATACTTTTGTAAAATTGTAGTATACTATTCAGTATACAGCCTTTCCTGTTTATGGAAAAGCCGGAAATTGAAGAAAGGTGTCGCTAAAAAGGAGAGAATCATGAATCCCAGGAAATACGAATTTGATGCAGTCATAAAAAAGGTCCCCGATATCGACGGTGCCTATGTGGAATTCCCCTATGATGTCCGGGAAGAATTCGGAAAAGGCCGTGTCAAGGTACACGCTCTTTTCGACGGCGTGCCCTATGACGGAAGCCTGGTACGGATGCAGACACCCGGCCACATCATCGGCCTTCGCAAGGATATCCGCAGCCGTATAGGCAGGCAGCCCGGAGACACGGTTCATGTAGTGATTACAGAAAGAGAATAGGTTTTGTGACATTGTCACGGAAGCCTTTGCATATAACAGTTACAATAAGAACAGAAAAACAAAATATGCAAAGAAGGAGTGATTCATATGTCAGTTACAACAATTACATCGGAAAATTTTAATAAAGAGGTATTGGAATCGGAAAAACCCGTTCTCCTTGATTTCTGGGCTCCTTGGTGCGGCCCCTGCCGTATGTTTTCTCCTACGGTCGATTCCGTGGCTGAGGAAAGAAACGATATCAAGGTGGGGAAAATAAATATCGACGAAAATATCGATCTCGCCAATCAGTTCGGAGTAGCGAGCATCCCCACACTCGTCCTGGTACAGGACGGCAGAAAAAAAGCGTCCAGCATCGGTCTGCGCTCTAAAAAGGATGTTCTCAAAATGCTGGATGCCTGAAACGTCTTAAAGAGCGGCGGCACACAAAACAGTGGGAAACTGTTACCTGTTTTGTGCGCCGCCGAAACAGAATTATCCCGTCAGCTTCCTGTATTTATTCTGCTCCCCTCTGCTTCTTTCCCCACATTTCCTCAAGCGCACGAAATTCTTCTTCGGTCAGATTCAGTATGCTGCCATGTCTTTTTTTCGTCATGCCCAGATCATATTCGCTTTCCCCGGGTATACAGAAACAGCCGCTTCCAAAATCACTGCTCAGCAGAGGCAAGTACCCTTTTCCCTCCGCAAAACGATCCACCATAAGACACCATTCCTCCCGGTCATTAAACTTGAAGGAAGCAGGGCCTTCCACCCCTGTCAGCGCATTCAGTACAGGAGCCTTCACCTCGGTAAAGCTTCCTTTGCCAAGGCTTTTGCTTTTTTCCAATCTGATATTTTTCTCCGTTTCATCTTTGGAAAAACGGTAATAGTACTCTCCCGCCTTCAGAATCGTGGTGTCAATGATATGGTTCACCCCTTCCTGGTATTTTTCAGCCTTGGTAAAGGTATGGAAATCCTTTGTGTGTGAGGCATATATACGCTGTTTGGATTCCGGATCGCCTTCTTCCTTAACCTTGGATGCCCAGAACACAAGAAAATCCTGCCTGTTTTCATCAAAGATGGCTTCGGGGGCCCATACACAGCCGGCTTCCGGAATTCCCACCTCGCAGCCGAAAGGGCCTTCCCATCTTTGCAGATCCTCCGATTCCCATATCATGAGATTTCTGCTCCCGGCCTCCTGGGCCACGGTCCAGCCTTTTCCTGCTTCAATCCGCAAATCAGTGGCAATTATCACATATTTCCCATTCAGCGGGTTTCGCAGGATAAAGGGATCCCTTACGCCTTGTTCTCCGATCTCCGAACACAGAACCGGCTTCCCATGATTCAAATCGGTCCAGTGCAGCCCGTCCCGGCTCAATGCAAAATAAATCTGTTCTCCCAGCTTTTCTTCTCCGATAAAATGCACAAATAAATATCCGGTGTATTCTCCCATCCTGCTTTTCCTTTCTTTACATAACAGTTTATACCTGTCTGGCTGTTGCTTCTCTTCCTCTATTCTTCCCTCAGAAACCGTCTTACAGGCCATATTTTCTGTAAAGACGGTTTCTGAGGGAGGCATCCTCCGCCACACGCAGGATATCCGCCGCCCTTCCCTCCGCTCCAAGCTTTAAAATAAGCTGTGAAAGACGGGCTTCTCCCTTTTTTACTCCACGTTTTTCTCCACGTTTTTGTCCCCGCTCTTCTCCAATCCGGATTCCAAGCGCTTTTCCTTCCATTCTGCAGTCCTCCATCCATTCATCAAAGGCTTTACACATATTCACATGCCCTCCTTCCGTATTTTTCATAATATATCTCCGCAGCTTCCGGGAATTGGTGCTGCAGACAATCACCTCGAAGCCTCTTTCCGTCATCTTGGAAAAAGCCTCCCTGTTTTCTGCAAAAAACCGCCTCATGGCTGCTTTATCATCCACACGCTGTAAAATTCCCATAACTTCTCTCAGTTCCGTGCGGAATAGCTCTATATTAATATCATTCCTGACAGACAGCACCTGCAGAGGATAATCCGGTATTTTAACGCGGAACACCCGACCCCTGCTAAAGTCCAGCATATCATGGATCGTGCGCGGACGCTTCCATTCCTCTTTTCCATAATAAAGCACAATCGTCAGCACAGGCAGGATCCTGTCCTCTTCCCCGAAATAAGAGATACCCTCCTGTGCTTTATGTCTGGACATGATTTCTTTTATCTGCCGCTCATATTCATCCGCATCATAGCGCATACACCTGACTGCCATACGGTAATCCGTATATTCCTGGTTTTCCACAGCCAGCACCGCAGCCGGTTCCCCGCGGTACAGCAGCTTTTTGGTGTCCCGGATCTTTTTTCCCCATCCTTCTCTCCTGATCATTATAATACTCTCTTGCGTAGAAAATCAATCATTATTTAGTTCTGCAAATCATTCCTGTTTGATTTTTATGAGGGATTCCTCAAAGAATTCTTATGAAACGAAGAAATATCATTTACGATATCACTATAACAGAAATCCTGCAGGTAAACAAGAGTTTCATAAAAATAAAAAGAGAAGTAAAGTTACTGTTACAAGTATAGTGACAGGAGCCGGGTTGCCCCTTCTCCTGTCATCCATTTACAGCAATAGCAATATTTGATTCTTATGCGGTAATCGTTCTGTTTTCCCGCTCCGCTGCGATTTCTTCCACCGTTTTTTCCCGGATTCTCACAGCGCCCTGGTAGCCGTCCCTGGTAGGAAGGAGCGCTCCTTCGGCAAAGCGTTTCTTTGCCTTGGCAATAGCTTCGCTGTACTGGGGAAGCCATTCCTCCTGTGCGATGAGCATCTCGTCTATCATCTGCCAGATTTCCGGAGGGTTGCACACAGCGCCGGTAAGCGGATCCATCAGGGCCGCCTGCTTAAGCAGGCTGACATCACCGGCAACGGCTGCTTCCACAGCCAGACGCTGTACCCAGATGGACTGGGAGCAGACAGCGGCACAGCCAAGAGGAAGCTCTCCCAGCTTGGGAACGGAAATCCCGTTTCCATCCACATAACAGGGCACCTCCACCACGGATTCACTGGGAAGATTGGTAATACAGCCTTCGTTCATCACGTTGAAATGGCCTCTGTATTTCCTGCCGGTTTCCAGGGATTCCATGATATAGGAGCAATGCTCCTTTCCGCGCTGGCTGCCGTCGTATTTCTTGGGAGGCTCCGCTTCGATTTTGGGATATTCGGTTTCAAACCAGTTGCGTTCCTCTCTGGTCACACGCAGATATCCGCCTGTTTCCCCGTTAATCCAGGAATCGGTGTTAATCCAGTCCTTTATTTCATCCGGGCGTTTCCGGTACCATGCCACATATTCGGACAGATGGCCGTTGGATTCGGTGGAATAATAGCCGAAACGCTTCAGGATATCGATTCTGACTTTTTCTTCTTCCCTGAATTTCTCATGGGCTTCAAAGCCGGCGAGAAGCTTATCCTTTAGTTCCACACCGTTATGCTTCACACTCACATACCAGGTCTGGTGGTTGATTCCCGCACAGGTTATGTCCAGTTCATCCCGGGGGATTCCCAGCACCTCGGCAATCTGCATCTCGCCATGGATTTCCCCGTGGCACAGGCCGATGGTTTTTACCTTGCCATACTTATTGCAGGCCCAGGTCGCCATGGCGTTGGGATTGGAATAATTCAGCATAATCGCTCCCGGCTCCGCCACCTCGCGGATATCCTTGCAGAAATTCAGCATTTCCGCGATCACACGCTGCCCATACATAATACCGCCTGTACACAGGGTATCCCCCACGCACTGATCCACGCCGTATTTTAACGGAATATCCACATCCATTTCAAAGGCGGGAAGACCGCCGATCCGTACGCAGTTTATAATATATCTGGCATTCCGGAAGGCCTCCCTTCTGTCCGTTGTGGCCTGGATGGTAATGGGGATGCCGTTGCTGTCCAGGTCACGCTGGCACAGATGGGTCACCTTCTCCAGATTGTCCGGATTGATATCCGTAAAAGCCACCTCCATGTCATGAAATTCCGGCACGGACATGATATCCGTAAATAAAGTCCTGGCAAAAACCAGACTTCCTGCTCCTATAATTGCAATTTTAAAACTCATAATTTTTTCCCTTTCCCATTCTCTTTTTCTGTAATTTCAGTAAATTCCCATGCCCGGTCCGCCGGGCAGAACCATGCATGAAAGTAACCAGGCCGAAGCGGAGCGTAAACCCGATCCCCTATTGCCTGCTGCGGGGTATCTGACTCAACCGGTACAGCCTCGCCCCGTGAGGATTTACCTTGCCGGCAATCCTGCCGTCCGTACATTCCCCTTTTTCACCGGTCCAAAGCTCCTCGGCAGTTACACGTACTCCCGCTTCCGCCGGAACGGATACTGCCGCAAATAAGTCCTCCAGTGACAGGGAAATCTCGCACGCTTCCTCCCGGAAGTTAAACAGGGCGGCATACACCGTACCTTCCTTTTCCTCCAGGCCGGCCCAGACCGCATGCCTGTCATCCCGCTCCACCTGCACGCCGCGGTGCCCTTCTCCCAAAAGGGCCAGTACCTTTTTGTTGGTAAGGAGGGAGAGCGTCCAGTCATCCAGTTTTGTCATCTCGGCTCCCAGCATCAGAGGGGAGCGGAAGATACACCAAAGCGTCATCATGGTTACCTGCTCGTCCCTGGTAAAGTTCGTCTGCCTTTCCTCTCCGAAGCCTTTTCCAAGGTAACCCAGAGGAAGCATGTCACAATCCGGGAAACAGCCCTCTTTTACATGGTTCTGCCACAGTTCACAGCGTTCAAACATGTTCAGGAGCAATTCCCATTTATCCCAGAAATCATCGGTGATACGCCACATGTTGGCATACTTTTCATAATGCCACGCCTTTTCGATGAGCGCCGGTCCCGGTGACAGGCTCAGCACGACAGGCCGTCCGCATTTTTCGATAGCCTTATGAAGCATTTCGATCTCATGGGCCGCGGAGTACGGATTGTCCTTGTACAGATTGGTATTACAGATGTCATCACATTTCACATAATCCACACCCCAGCCGGCGTAGAGTTCGAAGAGGGAGTCATAATAGGCCTGGCTGCCCTCCGTTTCCCTGCGGAGGCCGTACATATCCGGATTCCATCCGCAGATGGAAAAAGGATTGGCGATTTCATCCGCCGTCTGGCTGCTCCCCCGCACCGGCAGGTGTTCCTGTGCCGCTGCCCGGGGAATTCCCCGCATAATATGGATTCCGAATTTCAGCCCAAGGCTGTGTATGTAATCCGCAAGAGGCCGGAATCCGGCTCCGTCCGCCGCCGAAGGAAAGCGTTCCGGGCAGGGAAGCAGCCTCCCGTATTCATCCATTTCCAGTCTGCTGAAGGGGATGTATTGGTGCTTATCCCGCATGCTTCCCGCACCGTATGCATACCACTGGATATCCACCACCACATATTCCCAGCCGAACGGCTTCAGATGGGCAGCCATGTAGTCCGCATTGGCCTTCACCTGCTCTTCATTTACCATCGTATCATAGTAATCATAGCTGTTCCAGCCCATGGGCGGGGTTTGGGCAAACTTGTTTTTATCCATTCATGTTCCTCCATAATAGTATTTTTTTGACACTTGCACATATTCCTGGGATATATTTGCATTTCCCATTTAACTTGATTATAATATTCCCATATTAGGGTTACAAGAATAAAAAAACGATACGGGAGGGTAAATTTTTGACTATACAAAGTTATGGCACCTATGGATTTCTGAATTCCGGACAGCTGCCGGATGAACCGCTTCTCCTGCTGGATTTCGGCATTGAAAAAAGGCAGGCGGAGCACTATGATTTTACGAATATTGATCGTGATTATGACGGCTATCTATTCCAATATACCCTGCAGGGAAAAGGGCTCTTTGAAGCGGAGGGGGAAGTCTGTCCGTTGCTGCCGGGTATGGCTTTTTTTTCGTTAATCCCGGAAAACAGCAGATATTATCTGCCTGCAGGGGAGCCTGAAAATTGCTGGGAATACTTTTATATTCATTTCCAGGGGACAGCGGCACTTCCTTTTTTCCGGAAAATCCGGGACAGCTTCGGTTCTGTCCTGTCTCTTCCCGCGGACAGCTTTCCGGTACAGATTTGGCTCAACCTGCATGAGGATATGGGAAAAGGCCGGCAGCTGCGGCGGTATGAGGGAGGGGAGCTGGTATATCGTTTTCTCTCTTCCCTGCTGCGGACCCTGGAGTCTCCTGCCATGCCGGGGCTGTCCTCCTGTGTGGAAGACAGCATTCTATATATGAAGGAACATTTTCCGGAGCATTTCTCCATTGAAGAGCTGGCCGGCCTGAAAGGGCTTTCTTCCGCCTATTTTACCCGGCTTTTCACCCGGGAAACCGGGCAGGCACCCTTGAGCTACCTGACGGATCTCCGGCTTTCCCACGCTCTTTCCCTGCTTCTGAATACTTCTCTTTCTGTGGAGGCAATTGCGCGGGAATGCGGATTTTCCTGCGGAAATTATTTTTGCAAGGTTTTCCGGAGAGCGTCGGGATGCTCTCCGGCGGAGTATCGGCGCAGGTATGGGGGATAAAGCGCCCGCCATTACCGTCCTCTGCCCGCTGCACCTGCCCGGACTGCTGAATCCCCGCCTCCCCAGGGGCACGATGCTTTTCCGATCCTTTCTATGCCATGGAGATGTGACCAATCTGAAGCGGCAGCCTCATCTGACGTTTCAGATGCCTTGGGCACATCGGAATGCCCGGCATAGCAGGATCGGAAAAGCATCGTGCCCCTGGGGAGGCGGGGATTCAGCAGTCCGGGCAGGTGCAGCGGGCAGAGGACGGTAATGGCGGGTGCATCTGCCTCGTGGGCCGGGAGGTCGCTAAGAGATAAATACAGGACTCTCTTTTCCATTGTTTTCTTTTGGGATTTTATTATACTGGGGAAGAGTTGGCGGATCGGCCCGGCCGCTTTCATGCATGGGGCTGCCCGGCAAACCGGGCGTATGGGAATTTTCCGCTTTTTAAAAAAGGAGGATTTTATTTATGAAGTATATGGATTCTGTAGGGATTGATTTAAGGGATAACTGGCGTTTTCATTTAGGGGATATTGAGGAAGCCTGGTTTAAAGGGTTTGATGACAGCGGATGGGAGGAGGTAATCCTGCCGCATGACTGGTCGGTAAGCCTGCCTTTTTCAGAAACGTATTCCAGCGGGACGGGGTATCTGGCCGGAGGGATCGGGTGGTACCGGGTGCGTTTTTCCCTGCCGGAGGAATATCGGGGTAAGAAGATCCGGCTGCTGTTTGACGGGGTTTATAAGAACAGCCAGGTATGGTGCAACAGCTATTATCTGGGGAAGCGTCCGAATGGGTATGTGCCTTTTGATTATGATATCAGTGAAAAGGTGTGTTTCGGGGAGATGGATAATGAGGTAAGCGTAAAAGTGACGCATACGGATATCGCGGATTCCCGTTGGTTTACCGGTTCCGGAATGACCAGGAAGGTGACGGTTCTGGTGGAGGAGGCTGTACATCCTGCCCCCTGCGGTATCTTTTTTTCCACGCTTTACGGGGATGACGGGAAAACAGCCCAGGTGGAGATCTCTCATGATCTGGTGAATGAAGGGACGGATAAGGCCGAGGTTTCTCTTGTGAGCCGTCTGTGTGACGAAAAGGGAAAACAGGTGCTGGAGGTTACGGCCGGCGCGCAGTTCACACCGGGGGAAAGAAAAACGATATCCCTGAACGGATGTGTGAACCGGCCCAGGCTGTGGTCCCCGGAAAATCCCGCGCTTTATAGTCTGACCACATGTCTTTCAGTTAACGGCGGAACGGCGTATGAGGTATTTTCAGAAAAAGTGGGAATCCGTACCTTCCGGTTTGACGCAGATAAGGGCTTTTTCCTGAACGGGGAAAACCGGAAAATAAAGGGGGTTTGCGTACATCATGATGCAGGGTGCTTGGGCGCCGCGGTAACGCGTGAGGTCTGGGAACGGCGTCTGGAGGCATTGAAGGAAATGGGATGCAACGCCATCCGCACCAGTCATAACCCCCACATGCCGGAGCTTTACGGGCTTTGTGATGAAATGGGCTTCCTGATGATGGACGAAGCCTTTGATGAATGGGAAAACCCGAAAAACAAGTGGTCCACCGGACATAATGTGTATCCGCCCCGGCATCAGGGATATTTTGAGGATTTCCCGGAATGGCATGAAAAGGATCTGGCCGCCATGGTGCTGCGGGATCGGAATCATCCGTCGGTAATCATGTGGAGCATCGGTAATGAAATCGATTATCCCAACGATCCGTACTGTCATCCCCTGTTTGGAGAGATGACGGGAAATAACGATGCCAATAAGCCGTCCGCAGAGCGGATGTATCATCCGGATAAGCCGAATATGGAACGGCTGGCGCCCATAGCACAGGAGCTTTCGGCCATTGTAAAGCGTTATGACTCCACACGGCCGGTTACTCTTGCGGCGGCATTTCCGGAGCTTTCCTCCCGGCTGCATTATTTTGATGCGCTGGACGTGGTGGGTTATAATTATAAAGAGCATTTGTATGAAGAGGATCACCGTCGTTTTCCGGATCTTCCATTTCTGGGAAGCGAAAACGGGCACAGCTATGCGGCCTGGAAGGCGGTAACGGATCACGATTATATCAGCGGACAGTTTTTATGGACCGGTATTGATTATCTGGGGGAGGCCCACGGGTGGCCTGTCCACGGTTCTTCCGCAGGGCTTCTGACGCTGGCCGGATTCCCGAAAGCACGTTACTACCAGCGTCAGTCCTATTGGGCGGACCGGCCGGTGCTTCATCTGGCCGCGGTGCTGTATGAAGGCAGCCGGGAGGAATGGCTTCCGGTTACGGAAAGCTGGAATTATAAGGAAGGGGACCGCGTCCTTGTGCGGCTGTTTACCAACCAGCCGGAGGCGGAGCTTTTCCTGAACGGAAGGTCACTGGGCAGGAAAAAGGGCTTATCCGATGAGGGCTGTATGGATTGGATCACCACCTTTGAACCGGGAATCCTCAGCGCCTCGGCGGGGGAACTTTCTTCCGGACAGGGCAAGGGATGTGTTTCCTGTTCTCTGGAAACCACCGGAGAAGCCTGTATGCTGCTGCTTTCCGACTGGAAAGCCTGCGGCGGTAATGCCGGAGAGGATAAAAAGGACGTGCCGCCTTATCATCAGGTAGAAATACTTGCAGCGGATGCAGAAGGACGGCATGTGGCAGATGCCTCTTTACCGGTAACTATAGAGGTTACAGGCCCCGGTGTCCTCCTGGGGCTGGAAAACGGGGATCTGGCCGATAATACGCCTTACAGCAGCCCTTCCAGAAAGACAAAGGAAGGAAGGCTGCTGGCCTACATACGCCGCACAGGGCCGGGGGTTCTCACGGTGACTGCAAAAGCGGAAGGGCTTCCCGCCTCCCCGCTGACACTGGAGGAGAACAGGTGAGTAATCCCAAGCCACAGAAAAAATGGAAGCTTTATGACAAATCCCTGAGCCATATTGACACGCCCCGGGGAACGCTGACTCTGGTATCTGTTTTTCTCCCTTTTCTGGTGGAAATGCTGCTTACCAATTCCATGGGTACGGTTAATACGCTGGTTTTGAGTCATTATTCGGATGACGCGGTGGCCTCTGTGGGGGCCGCCAACCAGCTGATGGGAATGATTTTTACCTTTTATACGGTAATCAGCACGGGAGCCAGTATTTTTATCAGCCACCGGCTGGGCGCAAGCTCGTCATCACGCGGAGCTTGGCAGAAGGATGCGGCTTCGGACGCGGCTTTTACTTCTATTTTCTGCAGCCTGGCCCTCAGTCTGGTGGTGGGCACCGTTCTATCCCTGTCCGCCCACCGGCTGATGGAGATGATGCAGCTTAGCGGACAAGTGCTGGAGGATGCGGCTGCTTATTTCCGGATCTGTATTTCTTTTTCCTTTTTCCAGGCTCTGATATCCGCAATTTCAGCAATTTTCAGAAGCTATGGAATGCCCAAAATAGCAGTGTGGATTTCTTTGTTTATGAATTTTATGAATGCTGTCCTGAATGTTATTGTTATTTTCCGGCCTTTTGAAACGCCGCTGCACGGAGTCCGGGGAATCGCGGTCACTAACGTGATCAGCCATGTCGCGGCGTTTGTCCTGATCGTTATCTGCCTGCTGAAAAGCTCCCTGGAGCTTAACTTCCGGAAAAAGAACCTGAAAACGCTGAAATGTATCCGTAATATCCTGCATATCGGTATTCCCGGCGGTATCAGTTCCCTTTCCTATTCCACCTCCCAGGTGGTATCCACCTCCATCCTGGCGGTTCTGGGAACCACAGCCATCTCCACTAAAATATATTTGTCCACCCTATTTTTTTATGTGTACGTCATCGGTATGTCCCTGGGAATGGCTACTTCCCTCATAATCGGCTGGATGACGGGGGCCGGCGAGTATGAGAAAGCCTACCGGCTGAATCTGCAGAACCTGCGGATCGCGGTGTTGTTAAATGCGGCAGGCTCTCTACTGATCTGTTTGTTTGGCAGCCCTTTGCTGAGGCTGTTTACAGATAATCCGGAAATCCTCACTTTGGCACGCCCTATCCTGGTGATCGATATTTTTGTGGAAATCGGCCGCGCGTTTAACCATATTGAGGATAATTCCCTCCGGGGCGCGGGAGATGTGATTTTTTCCATGGTGGTATCCATTCTGTCCTGCTGGACGATGAGCATCCTTTTCGCTTATATTCTGGGGATCCGGCTGGGCCTTGGGCTTACCGGATGCTGGATTGCTTTTATGATGGATGAACTTTTCCGCGGAATCACCTTCTTTTTCCGATGGCGCTCCCGTAAATGGACGCTTCGCAAGGTATAAAATACCGGGATCCTTTTTCCGGATACCCCAATGCCCTCCGTCTGTCCGACAAGGACCGGCCGGAGGGCATCCGTGATCCTTCCGGATCCTTTTTTACGGCTAAAACAATAAAATGCCGGACAGTTCCGAAGATTTAAAGTAATAAATGGCCGCATTCCGGGAATGCTTATATAGGTACGTCTCTGCGGCAGGAAGCAAAGCTCCTCCGCCGGTTACATAAAATATATTCCGGATACACTTTTCCGGCGAAAGGACAGGGAATGGGAATTGAATCAGAGGAAATCCGCAGGCTTCTGGCAGCCCTTACGGATCGGACCCGGAAGGGCGCTCTTCATTGGGAATTGATGGAATATGACCCCATTTGCTTTATGACGGAAATGGGCATTGAATTCGATGGTTCGGAAACGGAAAACTTTGCACAGAACATTTCTTTCCGCTGTCACCTGAAAAAGGGACGATCAATTTGGCTGGAAGCCTACGAATCCATAGGCTTTCCCTCCTCGGGAGGGTTTCCTTCCCTGAAGGAAGGCCCCTCCCTGCGCGGACTTGGATTCTATACCATGCGTTTTCTTTCGTCCTCCGGAAAGGTTATGTACCAATCCGAACGCATTGTCAGCAAACGGGAGCAGCAGCTTCTGATCTGCTTTCTGATCGATGCTGTTTTCCAGGATACGGAGAATCTTTTCCTACGCATGCCCCGGAATAATCCCTTATCTTTCCAAAGATATCTTCGACACCATGATCCCGGCGGGGGACTGGAAAATCATCCGCTTTCCCAGCTTATGAAACGGTATTACCGCGATAACCGCTGTCTGGATTTTCATCTGCTGGCCATGAGCTGTGCCAACGGGAAAAAAAACGGGAAGTGACCTTTCTGCCGGTCATTTCCCGTTTTTCTGCCACAGTCCGGACAAGCCTGAACCGCTATATTTTTCTTCCGTTCAACCCCTCCCTGGCATATTCGGTGGGGGATTTTCCCGTATATTTCTTGAATACCCGGCTGAAATAATATTCATCGGGGAAACCGACGCTTTCCCCGATTCTGGACATCTTCCAGGGAGAATTCAAAATGAGGGCTTTTGCATGATTTATCCTGACCCGGTTCAGGTACTTGAAAATCGTCTGTCCTGTCATTTTCTTAAAGGTACGGTTCATATAATCAAAATTGCCGCCGAACTCTTTTTCCAGAGACTGCCCGGTGATCTCCCCGGCATATTCCCGGTTCAGATAATTCAGCAGCTCCTGCACATTCCGGTAGGAGCGGGGCTGTTTTTCCACATACGCCACCGTTTCTGCCGTCACATAGCTCCTGCTGATTTCCACAAAAGCTTCCAGCACCTTGCAGGCCAGCAGTACTTTATAATTTTCCAGCTGGGTTGTATTGCGTTCCACCGCTTCGTTCAGAAGCTCCGTCACCTTTACCAGACTGCTGTAGTCATGGATATGATAGCTTTTGGGAAGGTAAAGGCTTGGCTCCTCACATTTATCATAGCTGAAAATATCACTCTGGATGGAGGATTGCCGGTTTTCCAGCAAAAGCTTCCGGATCCCTTTTTCCTTTTCTTCCTCAACAGGAATGATATCCGGATGCCGGAAATGTACATAAAAATATTCACACCAGGAGGCCTTCATCCCCACATGGGTATACCGGGGATCCAGCACATACATATCCCCCGGCTGGAGTGTCACGGCGCTTCCGTTTTCCTCCAGATACATGACCCCTTTTTTAATCAGATACACGATATATTCGTCCGCTTTCCTGCGCCTGTGCACATACGGCGGCTCTATCACCACAGAATCCGCCAGCCTGACCGCGGGAAGACACTGCAGGTTTATCCGGTAAAACATATAAGCAATTTCCTTTACTTCAGTTGTTTGCAGGAATCTCTGATGACCAGCCTGGATTTTACCATCTGCACCCGGGGCGGCTCCCCGTTATGTATGGCCTGCATCGCCGTCTCTATCAGGAGCTTGCCGAAAAGCTTGTAATCATATCCCACGCAGGTAAGGCGGGGCATGCAGGTTTCGGCAATATACGTATTGTCAAAGCTCACCACGGACACGTCCTCGGGGATACGCAGGCCGTGCTCTCTGAGTGCCCGCACTATTCCCACCGCAGTGAAGTCATTGATGGCAATGATCGCGCTGGGCATGGGGTGATCCTCCCTGATAAACCGGTGCATCGCCGCGCTGCCGCTCTCTATATCATAGCTGTGGCCGTCCACAATGTATTCTTCTCTGACGGGGATTCCGTATTTACGCAGCATCTGGCGGTATCGGAGCCTTTTGTCCAGGGTGGATTTCACATTGTCACGTCCGCCGATCAGGGCGATATCCTGATGGCCGTTTTCGATAAGGAACTGCATCAGCAGCTCCATGGACTGGCCTTCATCGATATTCACCTGGTAGCAGTCCGCCCCGTCCAGCTTTCCGGTGATTAAAACCGGAGTGGTGTTGGCTACTTTATTGATATTCTCCACATAGCTGGTATCCGATATCAGTTCATCCACCTTTCCCCCGATTTGGATAATGGCATCCACCCTCTGCCCGGAAAACTTCTCCAGATAGGAAACCTCCATCTCATTGCTTCCCAGGGAATTGCACAGCAGCAGCAGATAGCCGTTTTCATTGGCCGCCTTCTCACATTCCACCGCCATGGTTGCATAAAACGGGTTCCGGATATCGGAGACCATGAGGCCAATCATTTTCGTTTCCACGCTGCTCAGGCCCCTGGCCAGGGCATTGGGTCTGAAATCATACTTCCTGATCAGCGCTTCCACCCGGCTTTTCTTTTCTTCGCTCACCTTGGCATTGCCTGTCAGGACTCGGGAAACCGTGGCCGGGGATACGCCTGCTTCCTTTGCTATTGTATAGATACTGATCGTTTCTTTCTCCATGTTCTGCCTCCCCCATTTCCGGCCGTCTTTCGAATCTTCCGAAACCGTGCCCTTGAAACCGGTATCATTTATAATTTCATTATAATACATACCGGGGAATTAACCAAGCCTTTTTGAGAAAAAAGCGGTAAAATACAAATAATCCGGCAACCGTTAGACGGCCCTTTGTGCGCAGGGGACACCGCAGGGCACAAGGGGCCGTCTGAACGGTTACATAATCCGGCCAGTTTAACTGCCACGCGCGGCCGGATGCCTGTTTGCATCACGCTTTCAGACAAATTGTATTTTTGCAGGGTTTTTGACCGGGCGGGGTTTTGACTTTATCCCACATCCGGCTCGGCCCTGAGGCTGATTTCCGGTACGGTTTTTCCGTCTGTTTCAAACAGGATGATTTCATTGGTCCCTTTCTTCAGAAGCGGCGCAGGAATATACAAACGCTTCTGCGGCCCGATTTCCCAGAACCGCCCCAGGTTAAAGCCGTTAAGGAAGGCACAGCCTTTCCCCCAGCCGGCGAAATCCAGGAAGGTATCCCCGGTTTCCTCCGCTTCAAAGGTAAATTTATAAAAGCCGGGCGTTCCTTCTACGTATCCCCTGGAGAAATCGAGAGCATCCAGGTTATCCAGGGGAAGTGTATACATTTCCCAGTTATAGTGCATATGCCCGTTGAGCTGCACGCAGCCTTCAATGCCTTTCCTCTGGGATTCCATGCGGGGGCCGAAATTGACGCGGCCCATATTTTCCATGAGAATATCCATGACCGCGCCGGGTTCAAAATCCACCTTTACCTGGGCTTCTGTCAGCAGCTGTCTGTCATAAAGAGTGACTACCGGCTTTTCATCCACAAAGATATTGGCCCTGTCATTGGCTCCCCACAGACGGATTTTTTCCAGGTTCTGCTCTCTTTGCAGTGATGTACGGTACAGGATATAGCCGTAGCTTTGATCCAGCTTTTCCATAGGCATGGGGAAGGGGTTCCTGACGGGTACCGACAGATCCGCAAGCACCCGGAACAGGCTGACCTTCTCCTGTACCTTCAGGGTGCCGTAGTCCTTTTTCCGGATGTCCGTGGAGAATTTCACCTGGGGAAGAAGCGTATATTTTCCGATAACCTCCCGGTATTTTTCATATTTTGGGGTAAAATCCCCTGCTTCCGTGAGCACCGCATCATAGTCGTAGCTGGTGACATCCGGGGTCAGTTCGTCATAATAGTTGGAGCCGTTCATAAAGCCGAAGTTGGTTCCGCCTTCAAACATATAGATGTTCACATGCCCCAGCTCCAGCATCTTATCCAGATCCTTTGTGCTTTCTTCCAGGTTGCCGCGCATGTGGCCGCCGTTTCCCCAGTGATCAAACCAACCTACCCAGAATTCCGTACACATGAGGGGGCCGCCGTCCGTATATCTTCTGAGCACGTCAAAACGTTCTTCCGTTTTGGATCCGAAATTTCCGGTGGGCAGAACGCCGGGAAGCCGGCCGCAGGAAAGAGATTCATCCATGGGGCCGTCGGAGGTGACAAGCGGCACCTGAACGCCGTTATCCAGCATGATCTGCTTCATGGTTTCCATATAGGCGGTATCATCCCCATAGTAGCCGTATTCGTTCTCCACCTGCATCATGATAACGGGGCCGCCGTGCGTGATCTGCAGGGGGACGAGCACGGGAAACAGCACCTTATAATATGCCCGGATAGCCTCCAGAAAAGGTTCATAGCAGCCGCGCAGACGCATACCGTCTTCTTTTAACAGCCAGGCGGGAAGCCCGCCGAACTCCCATTCCGCGCAGATATACGGGGAGGGGCGCACAATGACATAAAGCCCCAGCTCCCCGGCAAGCTGAATAAATTTTTGTATATCCAGCATGCCCTCGAAAACAAACTTCCCCCGTTTTGGCTCATGCATATTCCAGGGTACGTAGGTTTCCACCGTGTTCGCCCCCATGGCCTTCAGCTTTTCCAGCCGGTCACGCCAGTACTCGGGAACGACCCTGAAATAATGAATCGCTCCGGATATTATTTTAAAAGGCCTGCCGTTCAGATAGAAATCATCCCTGATTTCAAAAACTCCTTCTTTCATGCTTTCCTTCTCCTTTTCCCTCTGTTTTAAACCCGAATTATTTGCTTACGGTTTATCATCTATAATGTAGGTATGATTTTTTTCATTCTTCCGTTATCTTCAAATTCCACGCTGTCAATACAGGTTTCCCGATGGAAGCCCTTTCCCTCCGGATAGTCGGAAAGAGGCAGGGCGAAGCGGTGATACGCCGCCACATAAGCATCCTTTCCCGGCTCTTTCAGGATACAGTGATGCCCGGTTCCCAGAATCCCCTCTGCAGGGCGCTTCTCCAGCACCGGATAATGACAGGTTACAGGCCCGGACAGGCTTTCCGATGTCCCGTAGTTCACATGATAGTCCTCACTGCCCGTATCGTCACAGGACCAGGTGAAATGGTACAGGCCGCCGCGTTTCAACACCGTTACCGCCTCCCGGAAATCCGTAAGCCCCTCCAGCGGCCGCATGGTTCCCGGACAGATATCCGTCATGGTTTCTTCCAGTCTCACAAGGGCCGGCGCTCCGTTTCCGAATAACAGATAGGGGGTGCCGTCCTCTTCGATAAAGACCGACGGATCGATCACCTGGCTCACGCTTACCCCTTCCGCCTCCACAGCTTCCGGCGTGAGGAGGGGAATCGCTTTTACGGTAAAAGGCCCTTCCGGATGCGGGGCGGCCGCCACCCCGATACAGGATTTTCCATCCGGCCTTTTTCCGCAGAAATAAAAATACCAGTTTCCGTTTTTCTCCGCAATGGCGGGCGCCCAGGCACTGCCTGTTGCCCAGGGGACCTGCCCGGTTTTCAGATCCACAATGACCCCCTTATCCGTCCAGCTGTGCAGATCCGGGGAGGAAAACACATGGAACTGCCAGCCCGACCAGCCGGGAAAGCCGTCTGTGGTGGGATAGAGATAGTAGGTTCCGTTATGGAAGGCCATATCCGGATCCGCAAACAGCCCTTTTAAAACCGGGTTCTTTTTTTCCTTCAGACAGAAAACCATTACCGTCCGGGGAGGGATTTTTGCGGTAAACGGAGAACCTTCCGTCAGGAATTCCTGTTCTTTGGGTATCACACGATCCGGCTGCTCCAGGGAATTTTCCTCCCCGGGGGCACAGCCGCCCATGGAGATAACCGTTCCATATAGGGATGCCTTTTCCATACCGTTCAGATGCACGCAGATAAGCCGTTCCTTATCGCTTACATTCACCATTTTCAGAATCACACTGCCGTCTTCCTTACGCATGGAGGCGGAGAGGTAGAGCGGTTCTATAACGACCGGCTGCAGGGTTATGTCATGATAAGCCTTTCCATCCGCAAAGGTGCGGATATTCCTTCCCCGGAACTGAAGGGTGAGCTCATAGTCCCGGTTCTGTTCCACCCGGAACAGATACTGGCTGAGGCAGGAATGCTGTCCTTTGGTGTATTCCACCAGGCAGGTATCCTGGTTCTGCCATCCTCCCAGCTCCCATTCCAGCTGTCCGCCCTCTGCGTTCCTTCCGAAAATTATCCGGAAGCCCCGGCTGCCTTCCCATTCCCTGGCTCTGCAGGTAATCGTTACATTCGTCCAGTCCAGATGGCCGATAACGCTTTCCGTGCGGGATTTATCAATAACCACATCCGGGAAACGCAAGGTTTCTCCGGTATCGTCATTCCGGATTTTTATCCCTGAATACCGGATTCGGGCATCCTCCTGGCCGGCGGAAAACACAAGCTCACCGCTTATATTATCCTGCCGGGGACAGAGTTCCTCGCTCTCATCCGCAAAGTCGGCAAACAGGGGCAGCGTATAATCCCCCTGGTAATTCATGAACAGCTTTTGTATGTAATAATTAGGGGTTGCGCAGGATCTGTGGTTGTCAAACCAGATCATATCCGGCTTCCAGTTGGTATAATCGATATTGCAGAAAAGCGGCGCATAGCAGGCGAGCTTTACCACCCCTGCGTTCCTCTCAAGGCCGGTCATATAGGATGCCTCGCAGAGGGCATTCCCCCAGGAGTTTCCATGGGACGCGTATTCCCCCAGGAATACCCCGGGTTCCTCCGGGGAAAAGGTATCATAACGGCGGTGGTTTTTCAGGAACCATTCCGGAGCCATGTAATAGTGCTCATCCACCAGATCCGACCTGTTCTCCCTTGCGGATTTCCATCCTCTTTCATACTCGCCGCCGGCCGCGAACGGGCCTGCGGTATTTATAATCCTGATAGCGGGGTATTTTTCCCGGATCGCTTTATGGAAATAAGGATATCTTTCAAAGAAGGGTGCTCCCACCTCCTCATTTCCGATTGCCAGGTATTCCATCCCAAAGGGAGCTTCATGCCCCAGAGCGGCACGCACCGATCCCCATTTGGTAGTCCGGGCGTCCCCGTTGGCAAACTCTATCAGATCCAGGGCATCTGCAACCCAGGGTTCCAGTTCCTCCAAAGGGACTATCCTCTGGTGATGGGGATCATAACCTCCCGGCAGGACGGGTATGGGCCTGGCTCCGATATCCTCGCACAGCTGGAAATATTCATAAAATCCAAGCCCCAGCGTCTGGTTATAGCCCCAGTTATTTCTTCTGGCGGGCCGCTCCCATAACGGGCCGATTGTATTTTTCCAGCGGTACATGGAATTTCTGTCCTCCGGATCCAGGGAGCCGTCATGGACAAGACAGCCTCCTGGAAACCGCAGGAATTTAGGCTGCATATCCTCCAGCAGCTGTGCCAGATCCTTACGCAGTCCGTTTCTTCTTCCTTTATAGGTATCCGCGGGAAACAGGGAGATAAAGTCCAGGGCGGCGCGGCTCTTTCCTTTTATGGTTACGGCAAGGCGGGCACAGGTATCTGTTACCGGGCTGACAAGGGAAAGCTCCGTCTTTGTCCAGTCGGTCTTTACGGTAAAGCCGGCGTGCGTATAGGTTTTCCCCTCCCGGCTTCTTAAGGAAACTTCCAGTTCTTCCTCCGGGTTTCCTCTTTTGGCAAAGCAGGTAAAATAATAGGTTTCCCCTTTTTTCAGGGGGATCCCGGTATTGTAGCCGGTATTGCAGATGCCCACATTCTTTCCCGGCTGTCTGATATCTATTACAAGATAATGGGGATTTTTACCGGAAACCGGATCCGCCGTTTCTATATGGAAATCAGCGGTTCCGTCATCTTCCACGCATTCCCAGGCCGTGAGGGCATGGTAATCCGCATTATCAATTTTGTCAAATTCAAAAGAGCGGTTCTGAATTAATTCCGCATATAAACCGCCGTCTGCCGCATGGTTCAGATCTTCAAAAAAAATGCCGTACAGGTCATCCAGGTCATTCTGTTTACGGGTGGTGTCGATTAGCAGTCTGTTTTCCATTTTTTCTTCCTGTCTGTGGGGGAATGGGTTTATTATGTAAATTGCCGGCTGCATACCGGAGTATGCAGCCGGCTTATTTGTTAAAACCGTGATTGAAGAAATCCGTAAATTTTACTGAGCTTCCTTCTGTGCCTTATAAGCATCCATCTGTGCCTGCAGATCTGCTTTTACCTCTTCATAGCCTGCATCCAGAAGTTTCTGTCTCATTTCATCAACAGCAGCCTTCGGATCGTCATATTTACCATATGCCAGCTGAGGGATGTACTCGGAAAGTACGTTTGCAATAGCAGCCTGCGCTACTTCAATATTTGTTTTGTCAACGATAAAGCTTGCATAAGGATAGTCGATTGCATAAGAGTTGTACTCTTCGATCATATCCTGTGTGCCTTCCCACCATGTGGAATCCTGAAGTTCCAGCGTATCGTTACGTCCAAGCCAGAAATTGGAATCCAAAGCATCGGTACTTGCATCAAAACCATCGGGTCTTGCCAGCTTGCCGTCATCTGTTACCAGGTAATCTTCGCCTTCGATACCATAATTCATCAGTCTGTAGCATTCTTCGTCATTTCTCAACAGGTCATATACCATAAGCGCTCTTTCCGGATGCTGGGAATTTGCGCTGATTGCTGCTGCCTGATGTGTGATCAGGGGCTTTGTCAGGTTCTTGCTGGGCATGGAGAAGGGGAACATCTTCACTTCGGAACCAGGCTGTTTCTTGTCCATGTTAGGTCTTACCTGGCTATAGTAGGTCTGGCTGTGATGCTGGTCAGCACCGGAAAGCCCGGCATACATTTCTTCACGGGAGTCACCGTCATAGTTCAGAACGTCTTCTCTCCAGAAGCCTGCATCGTTCCATTTTTTAAACAGTTCCACTGCGTCATAGATTACGTCGCTGTCCATGTAAGGAGAGGTTACCGTGTAAACATCATCTTTGGATTCACCAAACCAGAATTCAAAGTTACCTGCGTTAACACCGTTGATTACAATATTGCCGGTATTGGAATTAATGTAACCGCCAAGCAGTCCGCCGACATTGTTCTTTCCGCCTACATCCCAGGGAATACAGTCGGGCTGGTTATCCTTAACCCACTGGAAATAGGTTCCCAAATCTTCAAAGTTATTGATAGTCTCTACGCCGGCTTCTTTAGCCCAATCGCCGCGGTAATACATACCATGGTTGGTGTACTGGATATAGTTATCTTCCGGAATCATATAGATTTCATCGTTATAAGAGCAGTCCGCCCAATGTTCTTCCGGAATCGTTTCCCATGTCTTAGGAGCATAGGTCTTTAACATATCCTCGGAAAGAGGCATGAATGCACCCTTCTGAATATTTTCCCATGCATACAGCCAGTCGGTAGCCGTGGTAATCAGATCCATGCTGCTGTCACCGCTCAGGAGCTGTACATTGTACTGGGTCTGCCAGTCCGCCCATTCCACATAGGTCATGGTCAGTTCTGCGTTCACCTTTTCATTTAAAATCACATTCAGTTTTTCCAGCATAGCTTCCAGTCTGCCATTGCTGGGCTTGTTTCCAAGAACAAGCAGATTGATAACTTCATGCTTGGAAGTATCAATATTGGATGCAGCCGCTTCGTCCGTACCGGCTGCTGCGCTGCTTCCTTCTGTGGTTGCAGCTGCATTGTTGTCTGTAGTTGCTGTTGTTGTGCCTGCGTCTTTATTTCCGCAAGCAGCCAGGCTGAAGGTCATCGTTCCTGCCAACAGTAACGCCAAAAGTTTTTTGCCGAGTTTACTCATGGTAAATCCTCCCTTTTCTTATTATTACACAAATGAATTGGTTGTGTTGTTTATGCAAATCCCACACAGGGAATTAACATCTTGAATCCGTGATCAGCCCTTTACCGCACCAATGGTAATACCGGAAATAAAGTATTTCTGGACAAATGGATACAGGAAAATAATGGGGCCTGTTGCAACCACTGCCGTCGCCATTTTCAAGGTATTAGTGGGCAGTGAGGTGACAGAAACATTCGCGCCTGCCACGGAACTTTTCAGTGCGCTTGCCTGATTAATAATTCCATACAGATAATACTGAAGAGGTTTATATGTAACTGCGGAGCCTAAATACAGCATGGAGTTATACCATTCGTTCCAGTAACCCAGCGCCAGGAACAGGCCAATGGTAGCAAGTGCAGGCTTCAGCATAGGCAGTACAAGAGAAAGGAAAATCTTAAAATCCCCCGCCCCGTCAATCTTACCGGATTCCGTAATTTCATGGGGAACGGATTTGGCAAAGTTTTTCATCAGGATAATCAGCCAGGGAGTCATCAGCAGCTGCAGGAACACCGCCATATAATTCCCTTTCAGGTGCAGATATCTGGAAACCCAGATAAACGTGGGGGCCATACCTGCGGAAAACAGGGTTGTAAAATAAATGAAGAACGAAATGGCATTTCTGAACGGGAAGTCCTGTCTCTGGAGGGCATAGCCAGTCATGGCAATGATGAACAGTCCCACTATGGTTCCGCCTACGGTCATCACGATAGTGACGAAATAAGAACCAAGTATCATTTTCGGGAACCGGAATACCCAGGAATATGCCGCTACTGTAAGTCCTTTCGGAAGCAGGCCGAATCCTTCTTTGTTAATGATAGTTTCCGTACTGAAGGAAGCCGAAATCATCAGGAGAAAGGGAAGGATACACACCAAAGCGAACAATGTAACAACTATATAGGAAATAACGCGTACCACCATCGTACTGCCGTCCATTTTAATCTTTCTTCTGTCACCCATCACTTTCACCTCCTAAAATAATGCATAATCAGGGTCAATCCTGCGAACCAGCCAGTTACAGAACATAATCAGCGCGAAACCGAAAATCGACTGATAAAGCCCTACTGCGGAAGACGTGGAAAAATTGTTCTGGTTCATCATCATCCGGTATACAAAAGTTTCAATAATATCGGTAGTGGGGAACAGCTGCGAGTTGGAACCGCCCACCAGATTGTAGAACAGGCCGAAATTACCTTTCATAATGCCGCCTAAAGCAAACAGAAGCAGGATGATAAAAGTCGGTTTCAGGCTCGGCAGAATAATGTAGCGGATTCTCTGCCAGCTCGTGGCACCGTCTACCTCCGCAGCTTCCATGATGCTGGAATCAATACCGCAGATGGATGCGAAATAAACAATGGAACCATAACCTGTCTGCTGCCATAACTGGCAGATTACGATAATGATGGGCCAGGCCTTCGGCATACTATACACTTTAACCGGGTCACTTCCAATGGCTTTCAGGAAGGTGTTCAGGGCTCCTGTATCATAATTCAGAATGTTGAATGCGATAACACCGATTAATACGGCCGATATAAAGTAAGGAAGGAACATAATGGTCTGGGATACCTTCTTGAACCATTTGCAACGAACCTCGTTAAGCAGGATTGCCATGGTTATCTGAAGTACATTTCCCAAAACAATAAATACCAGATTATAAAGGATAGTATTTCTTGTCAGCATCCAAAGCTGGCCGGATTTTGCCAGAAACTCAAAATTCTTAAATCCCACAAAGGGGCTTCCGAATATACCATCCCTGAAATTATAATTTGTAAATGCTATGTACACACCAGGCAACGGACAATAACTAAATATAATAAAAAACACAATAGCCGGCAGACACATAAGCAATAAGGTTTTACTGTCTATAACCTTTTTCATAAAGGACTTTTTGGGAACCTTATAGACAGTCGCTGGTGCAGTAGTCTTTGATGACTTTTTCACACTATCTCCTCCATTTCCGCAATTACTTGCTGACATCACAATTTGAAATCGGTTTCAAATTGTAGCCAAAAAATTGGCAGGCACTAGTAAATTATTCTTTTCGATTGTGCAAATTGAATAGTTACAAGAATATACCTGCTGTCTAATTATTCGGCTTATGAAATACGTAAAGTTCTTCCTGTTGGTTTTATTTAGCATCTGAAACCCGTTTCTTGATTGTATTTTAGATCACTCTTTTACCAATGTCAACCCCTTTCATGTAAAAATGTATATTTTTTTAATCTCTTTTTCTTTTCATTGTACAAGTCGCATATATTCCTCTTAGTATATCTTCTTTTTCGAAACGGAAAAAGTGGGAAACCCTTTGTAAATAAGCGATTTTTCTTTACAATACCCGTTTTTTGAAACAGATTATCAGAAACCGTTTTCAAGTCCATTTTAAAAACGCCATTCCCTATATACAGGAATGGCGTCTTCTGCTTTTTCCCGGAGCGAACCCTGGAAGGAACCTTGCAGCGCCGCCGCCCCGGGGAAAAGCAGGGGAGGGGGATACCGCAGGGCACAAAGGGCCGTCTGGGCTGTTACTTCTCTCCAAAAATTCTTATTACCAGTACTGTTCCCAGTCACCCGACAGTCTGGTCAGCGCTTCCATATAAAAATAATCCCCCCAGGAATTGCATTCATCCACACCGCAGTGATTGCAGGTATTGTAAGGGGAGTGGTTGGAATAGGTACTGTGAAGCACCAGGCCGTTGGAGCTTTCATGATCCTTTACGGCATAATTATCATATATGGATTTCATGATTTCAGATGCGATCCCGCTGTAATAGGCGGCGTCCTCCCCAGGCAGATATTTGGCCATTTCCAGCATGCCGCATGCGGCAATCACCGCTGCGGAGGAATCCCTCGGCTGATCGGAGCCGTCCGTGAATTCAAAATCCCAGTAAGGCACCAGATCCTCCGGCAGGTGATCCAGGAAATAGCCGGTTACGGTGCGGAATGCATCTATATATTTCTCCTCCTTGGTATAACGGTAGCCCAGCGCCGTTCCGTAAACCCCCCAGGCCTGTCCTCTGGCCCAGGCGGATCCGTCCCGATACCCCTGGCAGGTAGCGCCGTGATCCGGTTCTCCCGTTTCCATATCAAAGAAAAAAGTATGCCAGGTAGAACCGTCCTCCCGGATTACATTGGCTAATGCGGTATGGATATGCTTTTCTGCGATTTTTCTGTATCTGCTGTCCCCGGTTTCTTCAGAAGCCCAATATAAAAGAGGCAGATTTAAAAGGCAGTCAATAATAAGGCGGTAATTTTCCGGTGCATTCATGGCTCCCCAGGCCTGAATGAACTCCCCTTTTTCATGGAACCTGCTGATAAGCTGATCCGCCGCCTTGATAGCGGCCTCCCTTCCTGTCCGGTTCCCCGTAAGCTTCCAGGCCGCCACGCAGGAAGGAGTATACAGAAATCCCATATCATGGTGATCCACCATAATCTTATTGTCAATCCGGTGCAGGTAATCCGTTACCTGAACCTCTGCGGCTTCCCGGAACACTTCCTCCTTCGTGTGTTCATAGGCAAGCCATATTTCCCCTGTCCAGAATCCATTGGTCCAGTCCACATTCTCAATCGGCTCATAAAAATGATTCACGCTATAGGCATTCTGGAATTTATCCGTAAACTGCGGCAGATACCTTTTGATCTGCGCGGCGGAAAAATCCAGCGCCTGTTTGATCTCCTCCGGGCTGATTTTCTGATAATCCATAGGCGTTTCCCTCTTTTCTTTTCCCATTCTGCCGATCGGCTGTTAATGATATGCCGCTCTGCAGTTTTCCTGTGCCTTCATGGTTATGTTGCTTTTATCATATCACCTTCCGGCACCTTGTGTCTACCTGACATATCCTGTTAGGGTGCGGATAAAAAGTGGTAATGTTCACGGCGCCCTGTTCTGCCGGATGGATTAATAATGAATAGGCTCAATATCTTCCGGTTCTGTGTCCCATGCGGGTGTTTCCCCCGCCGCCACCTGATACATATGGCTGTGACATTCCTTCATTGCCGCCGTCATCGCCTCATATTCCTGCATGCATACATCCACCAGGCCAATCTGATAATTTTCTCCGTCAAACCGGCCCAGGCAGCTCTGATCATTGAGCTGGAAATAGTGTGCCCCCAGGAAATAGGGATTGGTGAGTCCCTGCTCCACATAATAGCGGTAGGCACATCCGCGCTGCTCCTGTGTGGTCACGCCGCGGATTCCATGCGCTGTCAGCCCCGCATCCAGCGCGCCCTGATGGAATTCCCCCACCATGACAGGCTTGTCCAGCCATCCGGCAACCTGCTCCACAGGCTCCAGAGGGGTCAGCTGGTAACTGTTAATGGAGAATACATCAAAGCATCCGGAACCGCATAACAGGCTTTTATCCGTTATGTAAGCATAACGCATTCCCAGATTGAGGTGGTTGGGATCCACTTTACGCAGTGCTTTTGCAGGGATTTCCACATATCTGGCTATCATTTCTTCCGAAAACTGCCGTAAATCCGCCGCTGCCTGCACAGAACGGGAAGCGGCCTTGTAGATACCTTTTTTCAATCCTTCAAAATCCGCCAGATCCGTTCCCCAGGCCTGGTTAAAACGGGCGATGTCCCCATATTTCTTGTTCATACGTTCTGCAAACACATCCTTACTTACCATTCCTGCCGGATTGGCAAGCATTTCTTCCGCAATATTCAAATCATATACGAAGGCCCAGGCCGGCTCATTGCGCATGAAATATCCTATCAGGAAGGGATCCCCTGCATATTCGGCAAGGCTCTGGGCATACCGCTGCGCCGAAGCCTCATATTCAGGTGAAAAAACATCAGGAAAATCCCGGAAAACCGCGGTTTGTGTATGGGGAAAGCCCTCCCTGGAAAAAGAGTCCATCGGTATCACATAGGGCATACGCGCAAACCGGATAAATTCCCTGTCGGACCAGTTTCCTATCGTATTGATACCCCAGGATACAAGATAATGCCTGACAAGTTTCATCCAGCTCTCCTTCCAGTTTTCCCCGAAAGCGGCCTTCAGATTTTCCACCCCGAAATTAAAGAAATCTTCTTTGTTATGAGACATGGCAAGGGAACCGGGCCTGTCCATAACCGTTCCGGAACAGCGGTTACGCACAGTCTCCCCCACAAAATTTTCCACCGGCCCAATCCGTGTCTCCACTCCGGGATTGATACAGTCCACACCGGAGGAAAGGAAGGCATTTCCCGCCGGATCCACCAGCCAGAATCTGCCGTTTTCCCGTTCCAGATGGAACCAACCCGTTTTCGTAAAGGGCTTTTTCCTATAACCGCCGTATTCGTCCCAGTCCGGAAACGGATAGCCGCCGCTGCTCTTCTCCGCATGCTCCAGCAGCTTATGCAGGATCCGGCTGCACGATTCCCGGTTTTCCACCTTTTTGTTCCAGCTCTTTTGCGTCCATTGTCCCAAATCGTCAATCAATTGCCTCTGCGGCAGGGAACAGTCCGGAAAGGTATCGGTAAAAAAGCATTCCGGCAGCGTAAATTGAAAGGGCGCAAACCCCGGCGCTGTCTGCAGCCGGATTTCCCTGATATCGCAAAGACGTATGGGCTTGCCGAAAATACTCATTTTTAAACGGCCCGGCGTCCGTTCCGGGAATATCACCTGGCTGTCCAGAATATGGAAATCAAAAGGAACCATGGTGGGGATCCCCGGCAGAAGGCCGAAAATTATCCGCATTTCCGGTTCCTGCTCTTCTTCTCCCGTCACGGCCGCTTTTTCATAAAAAGAAAGCTGAAAACACATGGAATGCGCCTCCAGTACCTCCGGTTTCAGGCACAGATAGGCAAAATCCTCCAGGCGGACGGCCTTGTCCTCCTCTCTGGAATAAAGCTGATAATCCAGGCCCTCCACCGGGCAGGTAAAACGCATTCTGTTGTCTTCCTGCCTCTCCATGGTTCCCCGGTACAGCCTGGACTGCTTCCATTCCAGCAGGATTCTATGTTCCGCCTCTGCCGTATTTTCTTTTTCGTGAGTCCCAATCATTTTCTTACCCCCTTATGGTTGTTTTCGGAAAAATTCTTCAAAACCGTCTGTGCTGTAAATGCACAGATCCGCACAACAGGTATTCTTTTGTTTCCCCGTCTTACTGAAATCGGTTTCACTTTGATTATAAAAGACCCCCTCCGTTAAGTCAAGGAGCTGGCCCGCACTTAAATAGGAACAGTAACCAAATCAGACCTGTCTGAACTGTTACTTTGAATCGCATTTATAAACAATCAAAGGTAAATTTAATATTGCAGGATTGATAATAACATGGTAAAGTAAACGTAAGCATAATTTTCTATGAATCCTGGCGTAAGCCGTCTTATTTCTATTCTCTATTCAGAAACTCTATGCTTACCACCCAAACGAAACAGGCAAGAGTTGCTGGACAGAAGCGGTTTACGCATATTCTTTCAGACAGCTTCCTGCCGCAATTGCAGAAAGGAGTTGTCTATGGAAAAAAAGAACTCTATGGAAGAAAAGCGCTCCATGGAAGAAAACTATTCCAGGGAAGAAAAGGAACTGCATGTGGTGAGGAACCACAAGGATACGGTATTCCGTCTGCTGTATCAAAACAGGGAAAAACTGTTGGAACTATACAACGCACTGAACGGAACCGCTTATGAGGACTCCGGCGCCGTGGAAATCTGTACGCTGGAAAACGCGATTTATATGGAGGTAAAGAATGATGTTTCCTTCCTGTTTGATTCACAAATGAATCTATACGAACATCAGTCCTCCTTCAACCCGAACATGCCGCTGCGGGATCTCTTTTATATCGCCAGGCAATTGGAGAAGTATACGCTGGGAAAGAGCCTTTATTCCAGCAAGCTACGGAAAATCCCCGTTCCCCGGTTTGTCGTGTTTTATAACGGGACGCAGGAGCAGCCGGAAAGCCGGATATTGAAGCTGTCCGATGCGTTTGAAAAACAGGTCCCTTCCCCCGAGCTGGAAGTAAAGGTAACGATGCCCTTAACCGTTCAGCAGGTCTGCGCATTTACTGCGCTGACCGTATGAAAGTGATTCAAGAGTGCAAAAATCCCATCGCCGCAGGCGATTTTAATGGATTTTGCACATAACTGTGAAGATACTGAACAGTTAACGATGCTTAATATTAATTTGGGGAAAAACCGGGAGCTGATGGAGAAGTGCAGGACCCTGAGGGAATACTGTATTTTTGTGGAGCGTATCCGGGGATACGCCAAAGAGCTGGAGATTGCGGAGGCCGTGGAGCGGGCGGTGACAGAATGTATCCGGGAAGATATTCTTGCGGATTTTTTATCCGCGCAGAGGGCGGAGGTTATAGCCATGTCAATCTTTGAATATAACAAAGAAGAAGAAATGAAGAAAATCCGGGCCGATGAATTCAGTATTGGAAAGGATGCCGGCAAAACAGAAGGGAAAGCAGAGGGAAAAGCAGAATATGTGCTTGATCTGCTGGAGGATCTGGGGGAAGTCCCGGTCGGGCTGCGTGAAAGAATCCTTTCGGAAACCGACCTTGGGCTTTTGAACCAGTGGCATAAGCAGGCGGCTAAGGCCGAAACCATACGGGAATTCATAGAAAAGGCAGGTTTGACGGAAACGTTCTGAATAACGGTTCCTATTTTCCAGGGCTGATCTTTGGAAATAGAGCGCAGGTACTTGACAGGAGAGAATAATTGGATTATTGTATTATTACACTAATACAATATAAATATTTCTCTCTGGTAAAGGAGGCCGTTGATGAATATTCTGTCAAAGCTTTTTGAAGTGCTGCTGCAGGTGGTCGTGTTTTCGCTTATCCCTTTCATCTGGTGGTTTGTTACTGCACGTAGGAAGGAGCCTTTTCTCTCCTGGATTGGCTTAAAAGCGGTGAGGGGAAGCTTTCTTGCCATCAGCGGGTGTATCCTGTTTTTCTTTCTTCTTTGTGTGATATCCCAGCTGTGGTGGATCCCTTCCCTGCTGCCGGCTGATGCCACAGTGCAGAGTACATATGCCGGCATGGGCTGGAGTGCGCTGCCCTCCGCCTTTTTATTCGGGGTTATCCAGACCGGCCTTTCGGAAGAAATCCTGTTCCGTGGTTTTCTGGGGAAACGTCTGATTGCCCGGTTTGGTTTCGCTGTGGGAAACCTTATACAGGGAGCATTGTTCGGGCTGCTCCACGGAGCCATGTTTTTCCTGGTCACCACGCCGCTGAAGGCAGCGGTGATCACGGTAATCACCGGATTCAGCGGGTGGCTGCTGGGCTGGCTGACCGAAAAAGGTTCCGGCGGCTCCATCATACCGGGCTGGCTGACCCATGGGGCGGGGAATTTGATCCTGTCCATGGTACAGGCATTCGGATGGTTGTGATAATAGCAGACGGCACATTTTGTGTGATCTTTATGTTCAATGGAAAATCCTTTTCAGTCCCGGGAACGCCACGCGGACAGCGGGCGGAAGGCCATTCGGCAACTGCGGAATTTGAGTTATTTATTGAGTATTCTCTGTATACCGGCAGCGTCCAGCAAGTTCACTGTTTCAAATTTCCCTTTATAAAATACACCCCAGTTGTTGAAAACGCAGGGCAGTTCCTTTGCTTTTTGGAGTGTATCTACCTGGTTCAAAGACAGGGGGATATGATTGGTTTCACAATATTGTTTTATTGTCTCAATTTTTTGAGGGATAAAAGGGCATTGCATGTCATAATAAATGGTCAGCTCCTGGTTGCCGATGTGCTGTTTTTTTGCATTCTGTGTGAATCGGGGGCTGGTTCCGTCAAAGGAGAGGGCAAGCAATTCATAGCCGTCAGGGGTGGTATCAACGGTCTGAAAACCGTACTTCCCGGCAAAAGCCTGGTCGGATAGCCAGGCTTTCTGTTTCTTGGCTCCGATCATGCAGACGCCGGATTTACCCTTTTTTCTGGCATCGTCCAGGCAGTACTCCATCAGCATTTTTCCATAGCCTTTTCCTTTGTATTCGCCGGAAACCCATAAGCAGTATATATAATAATAGTTATCACCGGTTATGGGGACCCAGGCGGTTTCTAAGGGGGCATATTCGATAAATACTACGGATTTGGCATTGAGTTTTCTGAAAATGTGGCCTTCTTTAATCCGGGCGGATAGCCATTGCCGCTTTGCTTCTACGCCCGGATGGGGCTTTTTGCTGCGGATAATGCAGCATAGGTGTTCTTGGGTTATGTTTTCTTGGGTTATGTTTGTAAATGTAGCTTCCATGGGGGACCTTTCTTTGTTATGTGATTGGTTGAAGTGTTTTAACTGGTATAGGGGGATGGGGGCGGTTTATTTGATGAGTTAATTGTACTATATTTTGGGGGGAGATGGGGATTTTTTTAAATAATTATGCGGGCAGGGGCTGCGC